>Ga0105242_10000031_pt1 | contig 98776 bp, 75 predicted proteins | sample KBSM24metaG_FD_81521 | JGI IMG/M metagenome (GOLD analysis project Ga0105242, IMG submission 81521) | Miscanthus rhizosphere microbial communities from Kellogg Biological Station, Michigan, USA - KBS M2-4 metaG | ecosystem: Host-associated > Plants > Roots > Rhizosphere > Soil | place...
AATGGCGACGGTTATCTCAGCGCTCTCGAGGGTGGACGCGAGAAGTGGGCCGAGGTCGCCAGGGGAAACATTCGTTCGAGCTTTTTCGATCTGAACGGCATGTGGTCGCCGTGGTACACGTTACACAAGACGTTTGCGGGATTGCGCGATGCTTACCGGTTCACGGGGAATCGTACAGCGCTCGAAGTCGAAACGAAATTTGCCGCATGGGCCGAGACCATCTTGTCAAAGCTTGACGAAGCGCAAACCCAAAAGATGCTGAACACCGAATTCGGCGGGATGAATGAAGTGCTCGCCGATCTCTATGCCGACACCGGCGATAAGCGTTGGCTGGATCTCTCGCATCATTTCGATCACCGCGCCGTGCTTGATCCACTGTCACGACGCGAAGACATCCTGGCGGGCTTGCATGGCAACACCCAGGTGCCAAAGCTTCTGGGATACCTGGCGCGCTACATCTACACCGGCGACAAGACCGACGGCGCGGCCGCCGAATTTTTCTGGGAGGCGGTGGCTTTGCATCACAGCTACGCGACCGGAGGTCATGGCCGCGACGAGTACTTTGGACCACCAGACAAACTCGGTGATCGCGTCGAGGGCCGCACCGACGAAAGCTGCAACGTCTATAACATGCTTAAGATGACGCGGCGTTTGTTCGCGATTCATCCGGAGATTAAATACGCCGAGTTTGAAGAGCGCGCCCTATTCAATCACGTGCTCGGCTCGATCGATCCCGAGGACGGACGCACCTGTTACATGGTGCCGGTCGGGCGCGGCGTTCAGCACGAGTATCAGGACATGGTGCGCGGTTTCACTTGCTGTGTCGGCAGCGGCATGGAGAGCCACGGTCTGCACGGCGATGGGATTTACTACGAAGCTGGTGACAAGTTGTGGGTGAATCTGTACGCGCCCTCAACCGCGAGGTGGCAATCAGCCGGCGTCGACATCGTTATGGATACAACTTTTCCTGAAGGCGACGCGGCGACGGTAAAGATTTCCACTCCGAAAGCAAAACAGTTCACCATCGCGCTGCGTCGCCCGTCGTGGGCGGGAGATGGATTCACCATCAAAGTAAACGGCGTCGCGGTGAAAGATATTTCGAAGCCGGGCTCTTATGTTGACGTGAAGCGGACCTGGAAGAACGGCGATACCGTCGCGTTGACCTTGCCAAAGACGCTGCGAATTGAAGCGACGGCTGACGTGCCCACTCGGGTCGCTTTGATGTGGGGACCTTTGGTGCTGGCCGGTGATTTAGGACCGGAACGTGAACGTCGCGGCGGCGGCAGCTCAGCGATAGGACCGATTCCATCGTTTGTCTCCGGCGGGGCGGTGACGGATTGGTTGAAACCTTCTGCGGACAAGCCCGGTAATTTTCACGCCGTGGGTCGCGACAACGATGACCAGGCACGCGAGGTCGATCTCGTTCCATTCTATCGCCTTCACCGGCGCACTTATACGATCTATTGGGATGTTTACAACGCGGCCGGATGGCGCGAGAAACTCGCTGAGATCGGCCTGGAACGAGAACGGCAGCGGAAGCTCGAGGCCGCGACGATCAGTTCTCTGCAACCGGGCGATACGAACAACGAGAAGGAATTTAATCAGCAGGGTGAAGACACAACGGTCGAGCGGGCTTCGGGGCGCGCTGGACGACGTGGCCGGAAATGGTTTTCGTTCGACTTGCCGGTTGAACCTGCCAATGCGGTGGCGCTGATCGTGACTTATAACACCGAGCAGCGCCCGAAACGCTCAGCTGAAATTCTGATCGATGGTCAGCGAATCGGCGAGCAAGCCATAGAAGGAAGTCCAAACGGCAGCGCCGTCGGTCATTTCTTCGACGTCGATTACAAAATTCCCTCAGATTTGATTAAGGACAAACGGAAGGTCACCGTACGGTTTCAAGCGACGGCGGGGAGCGAGATTCCCACGGTCTTCGGAGTTCGCACGATCCGCGCCGAGGCTAATCGATAGAAGGCCACAGAGGCACGGAGACACAGAGAAATGCACATTGGGAAAAGACATGCGGCACTAACGAAATCATTCTTGTTTATTGCCCTTCTTGTTCTCTGTGTCTCTGTGCCTCTGTGGCTAAGTTTCGCACAGCAACCAAGTCCGAGCCCTACACCGCTCCCGCCAACGCTTGGCTTGGAACAAGGGTATCTGGAATTCGATACTCCGGAATTCAAACTGAAGATCGTCAAAGCCTCGCAGACGATCGCGGCGCTCGAACCGAAAGGCGCCGGCGGATTCGATTTCACGCCCGCAGATCGTCTGGAACGACGCGCCGCGAATGGTTTCCATCACCTGGGCGATCTGACTCTGCGTTTGCGGACCGGTAGCACAGGTGCATGGCAAAACTACGACACGGCCGCAAAGCGCGAACCGGTTCAGGTGCTGGCGGCGTCAGGCCACACCCTGGCCGTGGCTGATCTGTCGGCGACACTCCCGGCCGATAGTCCAATTCAAGTCACGCGTTCATGGCTGCTCGAAGATGGCCGTCTGGTCCTGCGGTTTGAGATCAAAAATAAAACTGATGCGCCGGTGCAGTTGGGTGCGCTGGGCATTCCCATGGTCTTCAACAACATTCTCAGCGGGCGTAGCCTCAAAGAAGCTCATGAAAAATGTTCTTTCTTCGATCCCTACATCGGTCAGGACGCAGGCTATCTGCAAGTGACACGGTTGAGCGGGCTGGGCCCTGCGCTGTTAGTGGCGCCTGAAGGCCAGACTCCGTTCGAGGCTTATCAACTAGTCAACGAACCCGTGCGGCCTAACCAAACATTCGAAGGCGCCTTTGCGTGGATGGTCCATACGCAAGCATACGCCGAAGACGAATGGAAAGGCGTCAATCAATGGAACCCACCGACGAGCGTGACCATCGCGCCGGGCGCCACGAAAACTTACGGCGTCAAGTTTCTACTCTCGGATCAAATTCGTAATCTCGAAAAAACTTTGATTGCTAATGACCGGCCGGTCGCGATCGGTGTTCCCGGCTACGTGTTACCGATGGATTTGGACGCGCGGCTCTTTGTGAACTCCCCGCAGAAGGTCCGCGAGATGATGGTCGATCCTCAAGGCGCGATCACAGTTCGTGTGGACAAACCACAAAATGGATGGACAAGCTTTACTCTGCGAGGCAAGACCTGGGGCCGCGCACGTCTAATCATCAATTATGAAGATGGGTCGAAACAGTCGATCAGCTATTACGTCATCAAACCCGAGTCCCAGGCAGTAACCGATCTCGGTCACTTTCTTTTCACTAAACAATGGTTCGACGACGCCAACGATCCGTTTCATCGCGCGCCGTCTGTGATCACTTATGATCGCGAAACCAACCAGCAGGTCGCGCAGGACAGCCGCGCCTGGATTGCCGGACTGGGCGATGAAGCCGGCTCAGGTTCGTGGCTGGCGGCGGCGATGAAAGAGTTCGGCCAACCCCGCAAAGAAGAGATCACAAAGTACGAGCAGTTCATCGACAAGGTCCTCTGGGGCGGTCTGCAGTACAACGATGGCCCGAACAAGTTTGGCGTGCGCAAGAGTCTCTTTTACTACTCGCCATCAGACGTCCCGGGCTTTCAATACGACAGCGGTCTTAATTGGACTTCATGGACCAGCTGGAAGAAAAGCGAAGCCGAATCAATCGGGCGCGGCTACAACTATCCGCACGTGGTGGCCGCCTATTGGTCGATGTATCGCGTGGCGCGTAATCACCCGGGCCTCGTGACTAACCATTCCTGGGATTGGTACCTCGATCAGGCTTTTCAGACGACCAGGTTCACTTTCAGCCGTGGGCCAAACGGGCGGCGACGCGTCGGCTATGTCGAGCTGGGCCTGATGGAAGGTGATATCTTTCTCGCCCTGCTCACCGATTTAAAACGTGAAGGCTGGACCGACAAAGCGAACGAGATCGAAAAGCTGATGAAAGAGCGCGCCGATCGCTGGAAGGGCGAAGCCTTTCCCTTCGGCAGCGAGATGGCGTGGGACTCGACCGGCCAGGAAGAGGTCTACGGCTGGTGCGATTACTTCGGCTATGACGATAAGGCCGAAGTGTCGCTCAACTCGATCATTGGTTATATGCCGACGGTTCCGCATTGGGGCTACAACGGAAACGCGCGGCGATATTGGGATTTCGTCTACGGCGGCAAGCTGCGTCGATTTGAACGGCAATTGCACCACTACGGCTCAGGGCTGAACGCGATTCCGGTGCTGTCTCATTATCGCGTGCATCCGGATGATTTCTATCTCTTGCGCGTTGGCTATGGGGGCACGATGGGCGCACTCACAAACATCGATCAGGAAGGTTTCGCATCAGTGGCCTTTCATTCGTTCCCGTCAACCCTGAAGTGGGATGGCTACTCGGGTGACTACGGGCCGAACTTCTTTGGTCACGCGTTCAATACTGCGACCTATATCGCGAATCATCCTGAATTTGGGTGGATCGCTTTCGGTGGAAATGTGCAGGTCGTTAGTAATTCGATCAGAGTGCAGCCCGTCGATTCATTTCGTCAGCGCCTTTACCTCGCGCCGTTCGGTCTTTGGTTGACACTCGATGCCGGAACTTTCGAGACAGTCGAAATCAATTCGCGAACGAACGTGATTCGTGTCGGCCTGTCGCCGCGCACCGCAGACACACCGCAAGCGCGACTGCATATCGAAGAACCTGCAAAGGTAGCGGGAGTGGGAACGTATCGTCCAGGTCAATCACGCGCGAAAGAGCGTGACGCATACGTTATCCCTCTTAAACCTGCTGTTAGTTGGATTGAACTGACGAGTCGCTAAGACAAAAGTCGCATCGGCGCAAAGGCGAGCATGCGGCAGGTGGTGGAACGTTTTGAGACCACGGAGCTAATGCTGGTAGCGTGACCTCGTCTGCATAACTGTGTGATTTACGTTGACTGCGGACGGGGACGTCCGCGTTCCCAGCAAAACGGGCGGTGCGTCTTCGTCCTAGGTCTTCACTAACTCTCGCTCCGCATAGTGCACGTTGGACAAGGCGCGTAACTCTGCGGCCTTTTCTTCGGGTGACGTGTCGCTGAGAAAGTTCCCGCCGCCAATCTCCGGGCCGGCCAGATACTTCAACAGATTCGGTTGCCGCAAAGGCGGATGGAATTCGATATGAAAATGAAACGCACGGTAGTCACCACCGTCTGTGGGCGACTGATGTAGAGGCATGACGTAGGGGAACGGCATCAGCCAAAGATTGTCGAAGCGAACGGCGGTGTCTTTCAAAACCTCGGCGAGATCGCGTGCTTCCCGATCGCTGAGCGTGGCGATGCTTTGGTGCGGCTGTTTCGGCGCGACAAAAACTTCGTAAGCGTAGCGAGCAAAATAAGGAAGAAAAGCGATCGCCGTTTCGTTCTCAAAAATAATCCGGCTTTGATCGCGCTGCTCGGCGGCGATAATGTCGGCAAACAATGTCCGCCCGGTCTCATTCAAGTATCGGCGACTCGCTTGTGCCTCAGTTTCAATAGTCTTGAAGGTGAAGTTCGTCGCATAAATCTGACAGTGGGGATGCGGATTTGAAACGCCAACCGCCTCGCCCTTGTTTTCGAAAATTAAGACGTGATCGATCTCCGGCCGGCGCGCGAGATCGGAATACTCGCGCTGCCACGCCGCGATCAGTTGCTCGATTTCGCCCAACTTGAGTTGCGCCAGCGATAAATCATGGCGCGGCGAATAACAGACGACGCGGGCAATTCCCTGCGCTGCGCGGTTCCGGTAAACACTCGCAGCGATCGCCGGCGGCGTCGGCGCATCCATACCCACACACGGGTGATCGTTATCAAACGCAAAGATGCCGTCGTATTGCGGATTCACGACGCCGCTCACCCGCGCATTGCCCGGACAAAGGTAGCAGTCCTCCACGTAAGATGAGCGCAAGCGGTTCTCATGCTTGACCGTTTCACCATGCCACGGACGATGCTGACGGTGGGCGGCGACAATGACCCACTCTTCGCGTAGAGGATGCCATCGTTCTTCCCAAGTCATGATATTAGTTTCGACACGGCGACCCGCGCAGTATTAACAACCGGCCTGGCTCATTTGCGTTTGCATGGTAAATGACGACTGGAAAATGTCAACTCACGAGAAAACAATCATACGCCGCTGGTGATGATGAATAATCTGAAAGGCTAAAACGTAGAAAGGCGGATGAGAAATGGTAGGCACGAGCGGACTCGAACCGCTGACCCTACCGGGTAAACGCACCCCGCTCGTTTGTTCTGTAGGGTGAAACAAATTGGCTGAACAAACTGAATGGCTTCAACGGCGACTTTGTCAAAGCTGAAATGGTGAAAGCATTCATCAGCTCGCGGGAAGATCGCCAGCGCTTCGGGCCCTGAATCGCGAAGACAATTCCATCTACAAGCCGGGCCTGCCGGATTGCAAACTTCTGCTGATAAACGGCCGGCATTTCCGGTTCCCGATACCGACACGAACCTCGTTTGCCGCCATATGAACGACGCGGGCGACTCTAAATCTTTCGGATCCAGAGTCGCCCGCTTCCCCCTTGACCGTCTGTGCGACCAGTTCATTCCCTGGGCAATAGGTATGCCGCACGTTCACAGCGAGCGAGACGCCGCGTTGCCTCCGAAGTCGCCACTGTTGCCGTGAAAGATGCTCATTCAGAGTGTGGCCTTTTGTCTGCGAACAGAAAAAAAGCCTCACGAACCTCTTCATTGTCGTGACCTCGCGGCGCGAGATTACGTCCATCAGTTAGAAGATTGTGTTTGGTGCGTCGCCGCGGAAAACCTGACGAGAACTTGCAGTTTGGTTCAGGATCTTGGTGCTCGATCGAGGGGAGAATCCGGAGCGCTCGATGTGATGGTGAGCTCGTTCACTTCGTGAACAACCAGTGCCCCTGGTGAGCATGGAAATTGCCACGACTCCGGTTATGTCGCAGTGCGGCAGGCCGGATCAAATCACGCACAGACGGTTGAAGATGGTTTCCAGCTCAGAACGATCAAAAAGGAAGTCGCGGCTCTCGCGTCACTGGTTGACGCTTGAGCGTAAGGTGCTGCTGCTCGCCTCCGCGTCGATGCTGTTGATTCTGGCGGCGTCATTCTATTTGCACTCGGTGAGAACCCGGGCCGTGGTGCGGCAGGATCACTATGACAACGCCGTCAGTCAGACGCTCGTCCTGTCACAGAGAATCTCGAAGTACGATTATTTTTCGAGCCTGGAAGATCTGAACCAGGAGATGGAGCTGGTACTCAACTCGCGGCCCGACTTCAAACAGATCGAGGTTTACCAAAACAGCGGCAACGGATCGCAACTGCTCGCGACGACCAGCCCGGGCGCGCCGCGATTGTCGACGCTTACCGGGCAAGGCCAGGTGAATTTCGATCAGCCACGTCTTAGCTCGTTCGAAGTCACTCTTAGCAACAACGACTATTGGTTAATCAATGCGCCGATCGAGAACTCGCAGAACAGCGGTTACATGCTCGCGTTGGTTTTCAAGGGCTCGCGCCGCAACCTGGCCAGTAACCTTAGCCGCGAATACAACCTGGTTTTGTTTGCAGCGGTGGTCTCGGCCGTGCTCGTGCTCTATCTGTTGTTTCAATATTTCTTCCACCGTCCGGTGAGAGAAATCCTGCAAGCGATGGCTCAGGCTCGTGGGGGCGAATTGTCTTCGCGCGCCCCGGTTCATCGCGATGACGAATTGGGAGCCGTGGCCGGAAATTTTAACCGCCTGATGGATGAGATCAGCGCGCGCACTACCGAACGCGAGGAGCTGCTTAGTCAAATCAGTATTCTCAACCACAACCTTGAGAACAAGGTCGAGATTGCCACGAGGGAATTGCGCACGGCCAATGCCGATCTGGTCCGCACTCAACGCCGGCTCGCTGATGCCGAGCGCATGGCTGCGATCGGTCAGGTCACCGCCTCGCTGGCGCATGAAATCGGGACTCCGCTGAATGCGGTAGTCGGCCATTTGCAATTACTCGCACGCGCGCATCGCCACGCCCCGGAAACGCAGAAGCGCCTGAAGACAATAAATGGCCAGCTTGATTCAGTAATTCAGACCGTGAGGGATTTGCTGGAGCGCGCGCGCCGGTCCCACTCAACGCTCACTGCAACCGACATCAACGAAGTGATCACCGATGTCATGCAACTGATTCGGCCCGCACTCGAAACGCGCAACATTCTCGCTTCGGTTTTTCTCGCGCCTGGCCTGCCGCTTTGTTTGGCCGATGGCAACGGGCTGCGACAGGTGCTGCTTAATCTGGTCAACAATAGCTGTGATGCCATGCCCAAAGGAGGCCGCATCGAAATCACCACGCGCTTTCTGGCTGATCGCCATTGCGCTGAGATCCTGTTTACCGATTCAGGCTCGGGAATCAGTCCCGACGTGGCCGGGCGACTTTTTGAACCCTGGTTTACCACCAAGGAATCAGGCAGCGGATTGGGTTTAGTGATCGCTCGCGAGATCATGACCGAGCAACGCGGGACCATTGAGTTGTTATCAGGATCTTCCGGCGCGATTTTTTCGCTAACCTTGCCACCGGCTGAGTCTCAGATAGTCCAAAGGCATCTGGAGGTGGAGGTCAATGCCGCGTAAAGCGCCACAGATTCTCATCGTCGATGACGACGTCGTAACTTGCGAGATGCTGTGTGAGGTGTTTGCGCATGAAGGTTTCGAAGCCGTCTTCAGGACGAACAGTGACGACGCGCTGGCGCAGCTACGTCTGGCGCCGGCAGACGTCCTGCTGACTGACATTCGCATGAGTTCGCCGCTCGAAGGCTTTTCGCTGCTCGATTCGGTTCGTCAGGAACATCCGGCTACGCCGGTGGTGCTGATGACAGCGTTCGGCTCGATCGAAAGCGCCATTCGCGCAGTCAAGGATGGCGCTTTCGACTACCTCAGCAAGCCTTTCGACATCGATGAATTGGTCGCCACCGTGCGCCGCGCGCTCGATGGCGGCAGCAATAAGCACCCAGCCGCCGTTTTGGACAACGACGGCCGAACGGTGGGGCTGATCGGCCGCACACCGGCGATGTTGGAGGTTTATAAGATGATTGCTCGGGTCGCCGATTCATCGGCGGCAGTGCTGGTTACCGGCGAATCCGGCACCGGCAAAGAACTCGTGGCGCGCGCGCTGCACACGCACAGCTCGCGTTCGGCTTCGCCGTTCGTCGCAGTCAATTGCGGCGCGCTCACTGAGACGCTGCTCGAATCAGAGTTGTTCGGGCACGTGAAGGGCTCATTCACCGGCGCCATCAGCAACAAGCGAGGCATCTTTGAGCATGGCGGCGACGGCACGGTTTTCCTCGATGAGATCAGCGAGACCAGCCAGGCGCTCCAGGTGAAGCTACTTCGGGTGCTGCAAGAACGCGAAGTGGTTCCCGTCGGCGGAACTCAGGTGATTAAGGTGCGCGCGCGCGTGATTGCCGCCAGCAACAGCGACCTTGAGAAACTTTCTTCCGCGGGCAGCTTTCGCCGCGACCTGCTCTATCGCCTCAACGTCATTCAATTGCACCTGCCGCCGTTGCGCGAGCGTCGCGATGACATCGCTCTGCTGGTGGCGCATTTTATCGCCAAACACTCTGGTAAGACGCAGACGTTAACGATCGACGAAAAAGCGATGAAGTCTTTGACAACTTATTCATGGCCCGGCAATGTTCGCGAACTCGAGAACGTGATCGAGCGAGCGATCACCCTCTGCCAGAATGGTCGCATCACGACCGCGGAATTGCCGGAGAGGATTCTCGAACAGGCCGGCAATGGTTTACCGCCGCTTTCCCAGGACGATTTGGCTGATTTGTTTTCGGGTTTGCCGAGTCTCGACGAATTAGAGCGCCGCTACATCCTGCACGTGATGGAGGCAACCGGCGGGAACCGTAAACGGACGGCGGAGATTCTCGATATCAATCGGAAGACGCTCTACCGCATGGCGGCGCGCTATGAGATCGATCTCGGGTCGCAGAGCTGAATCAGCAGCCCGCCTTGAGGATAACCATAGTTGACTCACCTGAAAGTGCAGCCTGAAGGGCTGCGGGAGACTAGCCGGTGGTCTAAGCGTAGCGAAGACCACCGGTAGCGAGTGATCCCGACGCGCACTCTGAAAGGGTGCCAGACATCCCTGCGAGAATCTTGCACTCCATCAGGGTGCTGCTCTTATTTCCTGCTTTCCGGTGGTCTTCGCTGCCCTTCGACCACCGGCTACTCTCTCGCAACCCTTCGGGTTGCATGGCAGATCCTTCATCACTCTTGACTCAGGGTGATTCAACTATCTGATTACCACCGTGAGGTGGGCTCTCTCATCCTAATTACGTTGACGAGCACTTCCCCTCCCTCACGGTGGGCTGCTAACACAATTGGGGGAGCGCCGTGCCGCTCCCCCTGTGACCTTCCAGTTCGTGCCTCAAAAACTAGAAGATCAGCTTTACGGCCATCTGTACGTTGCGGCGATCAGTCGGGAAAGGACTACCGCTGATCGCCGCCCCGCACGCGCGACACGCCGTAACATTGCCGCCGCCCTCAATGTCCAAAGACGACGGGTTCACGTAAAGATTTGCGTGATTAAAAAGATTGTAGAACTCGCTGCGCAATTGCAGGCTGTATTTTTCATGCAGCTTGATCGTCTTGTAGAGACCAAAGTCGAGATCCCAAAAGCCCGGGCCCCGAAACGCATTGCGCGTGCTCATGTCGGTCGGATACGGCCCTTCCTCGTATCCGAATCCATTCGCGTTTTGAAAGACGCCGGTCTGGAGTTGGCTGGCGTCGATGAAGGTGAAGACATTCGGCGAGCCGGCGACCGGCGCGGGATTACCTGAACCGGAAAATTGAATCGGCCCGTTGAGTTCCGCACGCAGGCAGACGGTAACGGCAAACGTGCAGTCATAAACGGTGAAAGGCAGCCCGGTGCGCGCGGTGAAAGTCCCGGTCAGTGTCCAACCACCGAGCGTATGACGCTCCCAACCGCGCTTCTGTTTCAGGAAAGGTAAATCCCAATTGAAGCTGCTGACGAAGCGATGTCTCACGTCGAAATCCGAATAGCCGTAATCAAGTTTCGGATTGAAAGGATCTAGTAATCCCAGATTGAAGTTCGCCAGTGACTCGCTGAAAGTCGAGCTGACGTTGTCCCTGGCGACGGCGTAAGTGTAACGCGCGGTCAATTGCAGGCCTTCGAAATTGAAAAAGCTATGGCGCCGGAAGTTGCTGCTCTCCAAACCGAAGGTCAACCCGTTGTAGCGGGAGATGCCGCCAAAGCCGCGCGTGTTCATGTTGCTGTATTGACAGTTCAAGCGATCGGTTGGCGTGCCCGTGTCCGGCCTGTTGCAGGTGCTGCCGAGATACGTGGTGCCGAAACCTAACCGGTTCAGATTTTCGATCGTGTAAAGGTCGGCCCCGCGCGAACCGCTGTATTCGACTGAGGCCACAGTACCGGAGAACAATTGATGCTCGAGTGAAGCGCTCCAAAGGTGCGCGTAAGCTGTAGGGATGTCCTGTCTGACATCGCGCAGGCTGGTGATCGGCAGCACCTTGGTTCCGGATGAGCCGGCCAACGGTCCTGAATTGTCCAGGGTTATCGGCAGCGTGGCTACATCGCCCGGAGCAGTCAACGAAACCACCGCGTAGTTGGGTGGATTCTGGATCACATTGAAAGTGACGTTGCCAAAGTTGCGTTCGTAAGCGATGCCGTATCCGCCCCGCAGACTCGTCTTGCCGTCACCAAAGATGTCCCATGCGATGCCGACGCGTGGCGCAAAGTTATTCCGGTCAGGCTTCCACAACGAACCGATGGGACTGTTCGGAACCGTCTGTACCGATCCGTTGCGAATCATCTGCTGCACCGTTGAGCCCGTGCCGAAATAGAAGTTTGAATCGAGATTCGGATCGACGTTGTGCTGGACGCCGTAGTATTCGTAACGCAGCCCGAGATTCAAATTAATGCGCGGCTTGATGCGCCAGGAGTCATTCACGTAAGCATCCCAGTCGTGATAACGGTTGCTGCGCGTAAAGTCCGGGGGACTAACGGGCAGCGTGAGCGTGTCGCCGGGAAATTTTCCTTGTGGATAAACCGCGGCCTGGAACGCCGACAATTGTCCCTGCACCAGATTATTCAACCCGCCGGTCCGGTTATTTCCCAGTTGCTCGACCGCTTCTTCATACGCGCCAAAGGCACGATTGTCCTGGATGTAAACGTACGCACCGCCGAAAGTGAATTGATGCCGGCGCCGGTTCCAACTCACGTCCTCAATTAGCTGGGCGACATTCTGTGGACCGCCGAAGGGTATCGCGTTGCCGGGCGTGAATTCTGAATATCCGGGCAGGGCTACGTTGGTGCTCTCCAGTTGCGTGAACGCAGTGCCGGTCAGATACAACGTCGGACCAACCGGTGCCGCACCGAGCGGCTGTTGCTGATTCAATCGATTGAAAACGAGCTTTGAAGTTGAAACCAGAGATGGGCTGAACGTGTGACTCAACGTCACAATGTAATTCTGATTGTAGTCAGTCTCGCCGGTATTGAAGCCCTGATAAGGACTGAAAACGATCACGCCGGGAAACATGTCACGGCTCTCGAGGGCGAAGCGCCCGTACAGTTGCGTCTTGTTGGTCCAGTTGTAGTCGATTCGATTCACCGTTTCATAGGCATTCTGTGGATTGCCGGCGCCGACGTTCGTCGGCACCAGGAACTGGACTTGTCCAAATGCCGGCAACGACGCCGGCAATCTCGCGAATGCGTTGGTAGACGTTGGGGAGAGTGCCAGTCCTAACGACGAGGCAATGTCGCCCACCGTGTAGACCGTGCCGTTAATCGGAGTCGCCAGCGGAAAGGCATTAAAGAACTGCTGCGTTGCGGCTCCGGACGCAGATATCAATTGTGGTGTCGGCACCAAAGTCACTTGCGTCTGATCGCTGCGCACGCGCGTCCATTCCGTGCTGCTAAAAAAGAACAGCTTGTCTTTCTTGATTGGTCCGCCGAAGGAGTAACCAAATTGGTTGCGCGCGAAATGCGGTTTCGGCAGGCCCTTGGCGTTGTTATCGAATCCATTCGAAGCCAGCGCCGAGACGCGATTGAATTCATAGCCGGTGCCGTGGAATTGGTTCGTGCCGCTCTTGGTGGCAACGTCGACGATGCCACCAGTCGCTCGTCCATATTCGGCTGAGAAATTGTTGGTGATGACGCGATATTCCTTGACCGCATCAAGCGGCACTGTCTGGCCGACCGACGCGGTGAAGGTGTCAACATTTTCGCCGCCGTCGAGCAGAATGTTCGTGCTGGCCGCGCGCTGCCCATTAATCGCGACGTTCACGCCGCGTCCGGTCGATCCGTTTGGATCCGCAGCGACGTTGCCCGAAAGACTGACAAAGTCATAAGGATTCCGAGTCAAGGAGGGCAGCTCGCGAAGTTGATTCGAAGAAACGACGTCGGACACTTCCTGGTTCTGAGTGTTGACCGCGACGCCGGCTTCAGCGACCACGTTGACTGAAACCTGTTGTCCGGTCAGCGCCAGATTTGTAATCACCGAGGTTTGTGAACCGACGGTTACCTGGACGCGTTGCGTGGTGGCGGCGAACCCCGACGTGTTCACAGTCACGTCATAGAGGCCAGGCTTGAGGTTCGCCACCGCATAGGTGCCTTCTGATCCGGTCGTGGCAGTGGTTTCAATACCAGTATCGACAGACCTAATCATGACGCTCGCATTGGGAACCAGGGCGCCGTTTGGATCGATGACTCTACCGTTGATTTGGCCCGTCTCAGTCTGCGCGTGAATCGAACTGTAGGCGAATAGCAGGACGCTGAGCAACACGAAGCCCAGTCGCGCCAGATAATATGAATATGAAAGTGCCTTGGTCATAGACTTCCCCTTTTCCTTGATCGAGAAATGATCACAGGAAAGTTCGGCTGGGGTTCGTAAGAATGCTCTCAACACTTTCCTGAGCCCGAAACAGACTTCTATTGCGGCTTCAGAATCGAAGCGACAAATCACGTTAGGCATTGCAACGAAGATGCCATCGCGATGATCCCGACAGGCTTTGCCGTTAACAGAGGGAATCGTAAGGCCAGTCGTTCGGCCTGGTTCATCAACCCATTTTTTGGGCAGGATGGTGTGGCTCTTTTCCCTGGGCGCGAAATTAGGCCACACTCGCTCGGCTGCCAAGAGGTGCGCCTTTGCCAAAAGGAAGCCGAGGTTGTTTCCCTTTTTTTAATTGATCCGCCTGGCTAAGAACCAGGTGGGAATAGAGGCGCCGAAGCACGGCTGCGTAAGCAGACTCGCGGCGAGATACTGCCTGATGCAGGCAATCGTCGAAATCATGAATCTACTTACAGATGGACCTAAAATCAGGTACCTACAGAGTGGTAGGATCCAAAAACCAAGCGGTCATTGATCAATTGGTGCTAATGGGAGCCTATTGGAGCCGCGAGCAACGAAGTTATGCGAGCTAACTGTTGAAAAAATATGGTAGGCACGAGCGGACTCGAACCGCTGACCCCTACCGTGTCAATACAACGGTCTACCCCTAACAACCCCAATAATAAAGGGGTATTTTATTATATCAGGGCCACTTCCGACCAAATTCCGACCAACTCGCAGAATTTTTGCGCGATTGTAATGACGACCCTTCTCCGCCTTTCCTCGTGGACACCCACCACCAATAAGGCCACCCGAAGCATATGAGATACTCCGAAGGCGTTGCCACCATCGTCCGCAAGACCGGTCCACGCAAAGGCCGCAAAAGCTACGACGGCTATCTCCATTACTATGACGAGGACGGCAAACGGAAGTCCGTTCACCGTGAGCGAAACACCCGCAGTGCGGCTAAAGAAGCGATCCGACTCGTCCGCAACCGACTCGAACTCGCAGGGCCGAAAGCGCTCGAAACAGAGGTCACCACCTTTGCGCACTTGGCCGAGTACGCCCTTAAGGAAATGTACGTCGAAGCCAATTACAACGATGACGGCGAAAAACTTTGCGGAGTCCGAGACGCCAGTACCTATAAAGCGCACATTAAGCATCTCCGCGCATTCTTCGGCGATAAAAAGCTCAGAACCATCAAAGTCAGAGACCTCACGAACTAGCGAGCTTTTCGTTTGCGATGTACGCGTCCCGGTCCCAACAAGACCGTCGTGAACATAAAGAAAGCAACAGTTGCGCGCGAGCTGAACACCCTCCGCGCCATGCTCAATGAAGCAAAGCGCAACCGCTGGATGGACGAAAATCCTTTTAACCTCGCCCGCAAGAACGAGGTGATGAAATCAAGCGACCGCACAGCCCGGACCCTGTTCCTTACCTTTGGACAGGAAATCAAACTCTTAAAGGCCTGCGAAACAGAGGATCGCCGACACCTACGCGCGCTCATCATAGTTGCCGTTGACACTGGCGCCCGCTTCGGCGAATTAATCCATCTAAGAAAACCGCAACTTGACTTCACCAATCCTGGGTGGATTCGTGGATTGATCAATTACAAAAGCATGGGTGGCGACAAACAATTACGCGATGCCGTCATGACGCCAAGAGTAAGAGAAGCGCTCCTCGACATAACCACCAATCCTCCCAAAAAAGCTTTCAGAGCACTTCGCTCTGGTGAAAAACCCCCGGCCGATCTCGTATTCGGTATCAGCCACAATGTGAGAACTGCGTGGGACGGCGCCCTGGAAGACGCCGGCCTCAAACACTTAGGTCTTCATTTCCATGACCTGCGCCACACTCCAGGCACAAGAGTAAAGAAAATGGTTGACCTACTCGACATCGCCAACGCTTTAGGGCACAGAGATCCGAAAACCACGGCACAGGTTTATATAAATCATACCCAAGAAGACTTAATCGAGTTTGCTCAAGCCGTCGAACGAGCTGTTGAAGCCGGCTACCAACAAGCAATGACAGACGAAGCAATTCCTAATTAGGAATCAAACCTCGTGAGTTAAAGTAACCGATCAATTCTAGGCTTTCGACGGTCATGAACTGGCATCTAGCAGGCTCACACCCAGCCGCTCGAAGTTTTTCCAGACCTTACCATTTCCTCCCATCGTTTAACGGCTAAGTCCTATCAATTCTGTCTACAATTTGTGCACGCGGATTCTAAGTTCTAGCCACGGAGAACCGTGGACTGCCGAATGTCCTTGAAGTGTCCTTGTCTAAGATCATAAAAGACTGTCGTTGTTACAGGTTGGGTGTAGAATGCCGTCCTCATGAAAGAGTTCTCCCATTCGTCTCGCCGCTTACAAGTTTTCCTCTGTCATTCCTCAGAGGACAAGGAGTCAGTGCGGCAACTGTCGGACCGGCTCACACGGCCCTCTTTTCATGTCTGGTTAGACGAGGTTGATTTATTGCCCGGCCAGTACTGGCGCAGAGAAATTCCCCGGGCAGTTCGTCTCAGTGACGTAGTCTTGATTTGTCTTTCTTCGAATTCCGTTACTAAGAGAGGATACGTCCAAAAGGAGATCAAGTTCGCTCTTGACGCCGCGGACGAACAACCGGAAGGCACGATCTTCATCATCCCCGTAAAGCTCGAGGAATGCTCTGTGCCTGACCGATTATCTGATTGGCAGTGGGTAAGTCTGCTCGACCCCAAAGGGTTCGATAAGTTAGTCCGTTCGCTGCAAACTCGCGCTCGTGAACTCGGCATTCCGGTTGACGGAGAAATGGACGAAGGCCCCAGCGTGCCAGGGGTCAGCGGGCGCAATGAACAATCTAGTCAGACTATCAACTCCGGCGCGACAATAGACTTAGAACCAGATAAACGAACGAGATCAACGTGGCTGTCATCCAAACGTAGGCTCGTGGCTCTTCTGCTACTTGCCTTGCTCTTAATCACTATCGTTTGGGTCGTGGCCAAAACCCGCGATAATTCGGGTCTCACTAATAGCAGTCGTACCCATTACAATTTGGGGTTCAGCTTAGCTAATCAAAGAAGCTTTGCCGAAGCTGAGAACGAATTTCGCGAGGCTTTGAAAGCAGATCCGAATTCTCCGCTCATTCGCACAGCGCTCGGACAGGCGCTGGGAAATCAGCGGAAATTCACGGAAGCGGAATCTGAATTCAAGCAAGCGATAAGAATCGATCCAAACTATTCCATTGCCTACAATGGCCTCGGCATGACTCTTAACGATGAGTCGCGCCGTCCAGAAGCTCAGGATGCCTTCAAGAATGCAATACGAATTAATCCGAATTATGCGGAGGCCCATTTTAATCTCGGCTTTACTCTCTTTTATCTAGGGCGTTACCCCGAGGCCGAAGAACAGTTTCGTCAAGCTATCAAGTTCGAGCCGACTCCCGCGCCTCCTGATCCTTACAACGGTCTCGGCCTTGTTCTAGATAGACAGGGAAAATATGCGGAAGCTGTGAATGCGTTTAGAGACGCCTTGGCACACAACAAAGATTTTGCGCCGGCGCACAACGGGTTGGGAGTGACGCTAGCTCATCAGACTAAGATCGTTGACGCGTTGGCGGAATTTCGTGAAGCGATTCGGATTAATCGTTACTTTGCGGAAGCCTACTACAATCTTGGTGTCACTCTGTTAACACAAGGACAAGCTGAAGCTGAAGAAAACCTTAGGAAAGCGGCCAGCCTCGATTTGAGTTACCCGAACAACGAAAAATTTCATCTTTATCTTGGTCTAAGTCTCGCTACCCAGAATAAATTAGCAGAGGCGAGCGATGAATTCGGCGTAGCAATCGCACTTGATCGTACGGATCCTTTACCTCATAACGCGAGACTCTTAGCACTAATTGCACAGAACAGAAAGTTGGAATATGACCAGGAGTCTAATGAACTAAAGCAACTTGCCCCAGACTTCGTTGCCGCGACGGACTTCAAGCAATTGCGAAGCCGAGTGGAACTATGAAAGGTTACCCGCATGTCTGAACAATCTGACAATCCGCCGGTCAGCCCCGCCAATAAGAATCGCAAGTTAATTCTTTGGCTAGTTTTAGTTGCACTCGCCTTAGGACCGGCGGTTGGAGTGATTTGGATAATGAAGAACAAGCGAGAGCGGAGCCGACGACGCCTGGTGGCGACAGCCCAGAGTGATTCGGCGGCCTTGCTCGCCAATGCGCAAAAACTCGCCGAAGCCGAAACTCAATATCGGCAGGCAATCATGACCGATCCGTCATATGCACTGGCTCACTACGGACTCGGGCTAGCCTTGATGAATCAGGACAAAATATCTGAAGCGGAAGCGTCGTTCCGCGAGGCTGCGAAACAGGATGCGAACTATGCGCTGGCTCATAACGCCCTCGCCGTGGTCCTGCTTATTCAAAAGAAGGACGCAGAGGGCGAAGCCGAATTGAATGAGGCATTGCGTATCGAGCCGAACCTGGCAAGGGCTCACCGGAATCTGGGCCTCCGGCTATTAGAACGGAAACAATATCCTGAGTCTGAGGCTGAATTCAGAAAGGCGTTGTCGCTCGATCCGACCTTAGGAACAAACGCCGAGTTTCACTACGATTTCGGTGAGGTGCTGGCTGGGCAGAGCCAACATGACGGCGCTGAGCAAAGATATCGCGAAGCGATCAGACTGGATCCACAATATGCAGTCGCATACCAGGCGTTGGCCATGGAATTATTTCAACTGCGAAGGCCCACCGAAGCCGAATCGCCGCTGAAGCAGGCGATGTCGCTGGACACAAGAATCGCCAATGACCCAGTCACTCGAGCAAACCTTGGCATGGCATTGTGGTACCGAGGCAGATTAAAGGAGGCGGAGGTTCTGGATCGGGAGGCGTTGGCACTTGACCCGAACTGCGCCGAGGCCCACAACGGTCTCGGCAACATCTTCACCGCCGCACTCAAGAATCAGGAGGCCGAACGGGAATATCGAGCGGCGATAGCGGCAAAACGCACGATGGCTCCAGCTCGCGTCAATTTAGCAATGATACTCAATGCACGGGAGCAATTCGACGAAGCAGAATCCGAACTAAGACAGGCGATGAATTCGGACCCCTTTGAATCATCTGACGGTAACGCGCATGTTGAGCTGGCCACTTCACTCTTGGGTGAGAAGCGATACGCCGAGGCAGAGACTGAACTCAGAGACGCAATTAAGTTAACCCCACAACTCGAAAGCGACGGACGCTTTCATTATCGAATGGCCGTTGCGCTCGCGCATCAGCAGCGACTTGAAGAGGCCACAGTTGAGTACCAAGCAGCGTTAAGATTCAAAGTCCCTTCGGCTGCCATCAGGGAGGATCTGAGTTGGTTGATGGGGCAATCGAAGTGAATGACAATCTATCGCGCTGATACTGTCCTTTCGATTCGGTGGCGGAGCGCTCCGCTGCAATTCAGGTACGTGAAGTTAGAGTAGTTCACCAATCTTTGGATAATCATGGCTGGACTCTATGACGCTCACCGTCGCCATGCCGAGCACTATCGAACGGTGCTCCTGACCGCGGATCGCCTCTATCAACAAGGCGGCGACGCTCTGACAGAAGGAATGCGGCTGCTCGACCTGGAGTCGTCTAACATTCAGAGAGGGCGAGCCTGGGCTGAAATGCATGCCCCGAACAATGACCCAGCCGCTGTGTTATGTAGCGAATATCAAATGCTCGGAGCTTATTTGTTCGACCTGGTTGAGCACCCGAGCCAGAGAAAAGTATGGTTAGAAGTGGCCCTTGCCTCGGCCCGTCGCCTGGGAAATCGCTCGGCCGAAGGCACGCACTTGAACGACCTGGGTATGGTTTACGACGAGTTGGGTCAGCCTCAAGAGGCCATCCGATTTTATGAAAACCGAGTTATCATCGCGCGCGAAATGGGCGATCTTCATGGCGAGGTCAAGAGTCTGGGAAACCTCGGCGTATCGTACAAAAACTCGGGAGACGCAGTCCGTGCGATTGAGTGCTTCGAGAGTCAGCTCACCATTTCCCGGAAAATTCGTGATCCGCGTGGGGAGGCCAATGCTTTGGGCGGATTGGGAATAGCGCATGCCAGATTGGGCGAGGTGCGAAGCGCCGTAGAATACCAGCGTCAGAGTTTGGAGATTCATCGCGCGATCGGAGATCGTCGAGGGGAAAGTAATGCAATAGGCAATCTCGCGGGCTCTTACTTCCTGCTGGGCGATATGAGCCGCGCGAAGGGCCTGTACCAGCAAAGACTCGCCATTGCACGCGAGCTTCGGGATCGCCGCGGAGAAGGGAATGCCCTCTGGGGCATTAGCCTGGTGCACGACAAAAACGGCAATCGCACGGATGCTATCGAGCATGCGCTGGCTGCAGTAAAGATTTTTACCCAACTACACTCGCCATCTGCGGGGGAGATTAGCAAACTCCTCGTCGATTGGGGAGTTGAAGCATTGCTGCAGAGTTCATAGCTGCTCTTCCTGAACGGTTTTTGAAGTTTCTCTCCGGCTGCCAAAATGCGCGAACTATTTGACGAAGCCAAGCGGCGACACGCTACTTACTATGAGAAGGTGATGCGTCGGGCCGACGACTCTTATCTCATGGGCGGTGACTTCCTAACGGCTGGATTGGCCCTCCTGGAGCAGGAGTGGCCAAATATCGCTATGGCCCAAGAATGGGCGCAAGCGAACGCCGAACGAGACGAAACGGCGGCCCGCTTTTCGGTAGCCTATCCCGACAGCGGATCGAGCGTTCTTGAATTAAGGATACACCCACAAGAGCGGATTGAGTGGCTGACAATAGCTTTATGCGCGGCTCGCCGTTCACATGATCAAAGTGCCGAGGCGCGTCATCTCATAAACCTGGCGATGGCGTACTCTTCTTTGACGCAAAGTCGCCAGGCTATTGAACACTACGAGCAAGCGTTAGCGATCATGTGCGAGACAGGTAACCGGACGGGCGAAGCCGCCGTGCTCATAAATGCCGGTCTGGATTATGCCTTTATTGGCGAAACTGACCGCGCTGTGGAAGCCTACACGCGGGCGCTCGCGATCAGTCGAGACCTGGTCGACCGCCGGGCCGAGGGCCACGCATTAAGCAATCTGGGGCTCACCTTGTTTTCCAGCGGCCGGACTGCGCGCGCAATAGAACTCTTCACAGCGGCTTTGCGCATCAACCGGGAAGTTGGGAATCGGCGCGGTGAAGCCTGCGCCCTTGGTAACCTCGGGTTATCGTTCCTGAGGATGAAAAAGACCGGGCAGGCCGCTGATAACTTTGAAATGGCCCTCAGCATTAACCGTGAAATCGGTAATCGAAGCGGCGAAGGTATGGCTCTGGGCAATCTGGGAAATATCCACTATTCGCTTGGTAATCCTAATAAGGCCCTTGAGTATCATCATGCTGCGCTGGCCATCAGCCGCAAACTAGGCGACAAAACCAGCGAGGCGCAAGATCTGGGAAACATCGGTACCGCTCTGGCTGAGCTCGGGCAAAGAGAGCAAGCCATCAGCCTTTTTATGAAGCAGTTGGCCCTGGCTCACGAAACGGGTGACTGGCGCAGTGGCGGAGTTGCGCTTACTAACCTGGGCGATGCTCATGTCAAGGCGGGAGATTATGAGCGTGGTATCGATCTCTATCGAAAACGAATGGCGCTGGCGCGGGACAAAGGTGATCTTCGCGGCGAGGCGCACGCCCTGTTTAAAATGGGTCTTGCTTATCGCAGCTGCAATCGCAAAGATGAAGCAGGAACCCACTTCCAGACCGCGATGCATATCTTTGCCGAACTCGAGGATCCGTTGGTCAACGAGGTGCAATCGGCACTGCAGGCTCTACGCTCGTGTACCTAGCCGGGTTTGCAAGTGACACGGATCAATCCCGCTGCTTTGCCTGGACCACAGCGTCGGGGCCTCTCTGTACCCGGCTCCGTTGTCACAGGACATAAATCTTAAAGCCAAATACGCCTTTCAGTTTCCGCTCATTGGTACGTACGCGATGGCTGATCTCAAAGAAGCTGCACTGAGACATAGTCAACATTACCTGAATAGGTTGCGCACTCTGGGCGAGCAGTATCTGACCGGAAAAGACGTTTCCGCGGAAGCAATCACCGACCTGGAAACTGACTGGCATCAAATAGAGACCGGGGCTAATTATGTGATTTCCAATCCCACCGAGGGGCGGGCGAGGACTATGTGCAGCGGCTACTCTGCTGCTGCTCCGTCCTTATTGGGTTTACGACAAGTCGCTGCGGATCGCATACGCTGGCTTGAAGCGGCGCTGGCGGCTTCCAGAGCTATCCCTGTTCCTCTCGCAGAGGCAACTCATTTGGGAAACCTGGGGGTGACCTTCGAGGACTTGGGACTCTATCGAGAATCAGTAGAGCATTTGGAAGCGGCGCTGGAAATCTTTCGTCGCCTCGGAGAAAAGCAGAAGGAGAGCGTGTATCTTGGGCAGCTCGGTTTAGCCAATATCGGACTTGCCGATTATGACACTGCGATCGAACAGCTCGAGACCGCGCTCGGTTTATCGTATGAAATTCAGGACGAATCGATTATCACGCAGCATCTTGGCAACCTGGGACTTGCTCATGGATATGTCGGGCGATATGACGAGGCCTTAAAACTACATCACCAAGCGTTGGAACTTAGCAGACGAGTGGGCAATAAGCGAGGGGAGGCCCGGGACCTGGGAAACATTGGCGTGGTCTATTACGGGCTTAGTCAATACGATGAGGCTCGTTCGTATTTTGAGCAAGCTCTGGCAATCAGTCGCGAGATTAAGGACGTCTATGGGGAAGCGTTGGATCTGGGAAACCTGGGGGAGGCATACCGGCAACTGGAATGACAGAGCTTGCGGTGGCCAGCACAAATCTCGCGCTTGGCCTAAGTCGACAGATTGGGGACCTCCACGGTGAGGGATTGAACTTAAGCAATATCGGTGCTCTTTTGGAAGATGCAGGCTCGTATGCGGAGGCAATCGAGTATTACAGAAAGGCACTGGAGGTTGCGGAAACAATTGGTGATCGCCGCGGCCAACAGCAACGACTTGGTAAGTTGGGTGCGCTTCTCGCCGACCTGGGAGACCTTGAACAAGCGCGAGACGCGACTGACCAAGCGTATGAGATTGCTTCTGAAATTGGTAACAGAGAAGGTCAGAGTGCTCATCTTAGGACGTCTGCCGGGATCTATTTAAAGTCCGGCAATACCCGGAAGGCTTTAGATTGCTACCAGAAGAGTCTGGAAATTGCCGGCAGCATTCAGTGCCGCGACGAAGAGGCGGAGGCTTTATCTGGGATGGGGAATGTTTATCACGTGTTAGGCAGGTTCAGCGAGGCCCTTAACGTCCATTCCCAAGCTCTTGCGATTTTTAAGGAGCTGAAGTTAACGAAGCGGGAATCAGAAGAGGCGCTGACGCTTGCGGCCTTGAGCAAGAACGAACAGACGGAATAGCCGTTGCTCAAAGATGCAGCCCCAGACTTTCATCCCTGGCAACTTGCATGAGCTTCAAAGCGATGCGTCGCGCCGTCTGCTACCCGAAGGCTGCGTCGACGAAAATGGAGTGGAGGCGCGTCACAACTTCAGCGGTGCGGCTACGGGCGACTGCAAGGATCAAATTACGATCATGGGTAGATTGTAAGGGAAGCTCTGGCTCAGAGCCGGCAAACATCGCATTAAGCCGCTTCAAAATCTCCGGCACGCAACTCACGTCTCCGCCAATAATAAACACAGCGTCACACTCGTCGATGGCGGTTACGTTCGCGGTCTCATTTAGCTCGTCGGTTAATTGAGAAGATATGGCCGCGCTATCAACCAACAAGGTCGCGCTCGTTACCGACGCAGCGACCGCGTAAATCTCAACGCGATGCCGTCTGAGCGTGTTGCGGAGCCCGTCAATTTGCGAATCGGAAAAGAGGAGATCATAGGGAGTCAGCCGCAATGCGATCATGTCCTTTTTATGAGCGATTGCCTTAATCCGGGTGGTCGATTCCCCGTCTTGCGAGCAAACGAGAGTTCCGGAAACTCCACGGCCAAATGTGTTACGGACAAGCACGGGGATACGTCGCCGGGCCGCGAGTGGAATCATCTTGTAGTGTAAGACCTTCGCCCCAAAGTGGGCCAACTCCGCAGCTTCTGCATAGGACAGTTGTGCGATGCGCCGTGCGTCGCTTACGAGACGTGGGTCGGCCGTCATCATCCCCGGAACGTCGCTCCAGATTTGGATTTCCCGCGCCTTCAGGGCACTGCCGACAATAGACGCCGTGTAGTCCGAGCCGTTTCGACCCAGAGTTGTAGTTTTCCCGTCTTCCGACATGCCGATGAAGCCGCCGAGCACCGGAATACGAAGCTCATCGATAACGGGTGCTAAATTTACCCGCGTCTGCACCTCGCTTTCATCAATGAGGGGCTTGGCGTTTCCGTGATTGCTGTCGGTGCGGATACACAAGCGAGCGTCAACAAAACTTGCGGCCAGATCATTCTCCAACAACACGGCAGTAAGCAAACCGGCAGCAAGTCGCTCGCCATATGAACAGACTAGATCCTCCAATGCCGAAGCATTGCCGGAAGTGACGGCGGCGTCCAGAAGTGCGGAGATTTCACCCGCCGCCGTGATCGTCTCCCGGGCTGACGCTTCATGGCGCGTGACCAGAAGTTCACGCGCGACGGCCAGGTGCCGTGAAGAAACTGCCTCAAGAATCTGCCTCGCGAGCGGAATATCGCCGGACTGGGCCGCGCGAAAACTCCTTATTAGAAGGTCCGTTATGCCACTCATCGCAGAGACGACGACGACCGGACGCCGATCTCTACAGTCGCGCACTATCTGTTGCACGCGTTGAAATCCTATTTTGTCGCCGACGGAAGTCCCGCCGAACTTCAGCACCGTTGGTTGCAAGTAAGGAGATTCCGGCTGGATACGGGTGGGTGCTGGCCGCATGACGTTGACTGGGTTGATCTGTTGTCTAGAACTCGGCTGAAGAAGGCTCCGGCAGTTCTAACATCCTGAACAGTGGCTCTCCTTCTCTGACCTGCGCCCCGGCGAGTGTTCCGCCCCAGACCAGCGACGCTGTTTTCGGCACTTCATCGAAACCCAGACGCGCTGCCATTTCTTTTCCGCTTCCGGGCATGAACGGCGTGACTGATGTGGTCAGAAAACGAAGCCCCTCGGCGGCGTGGGCGAGCGTCTTTTCGAGCAACGCTTGATCGTCGCTTCCGGCGAGCTCCCACGGTTTGCGAGCGTTAAGGTAGATATTCAATCTCCTAATGAATTCCCAGATCGCGTCCAGCACCTTACTGAAGGCGAGATCGTCGAACGCTAAACATATTTCCGAGACGAATGACGCGGCGGCACGTGGCAGCTCGTCGTCCATCTCGTCGGGCGATCCCAGCCCCGGTATTACTCCGTGACAATATTTACTAATCATTGAGGTCGTGCGCTGTAAGAGATTCCCCAAGCCCTTCGCTAACTCACTGTTGTTGCGTTCGACGAGGTTGATTTCCGAGAAGTCGCCGTCGGCGCCGAAGGGAAACGCCCGAAACATGTAATAACGAAGAGGATCCAGACCGTACCTCCCGATCAAATAGTCGGGGTTGATGACGTCGCCCAGAGACTTGCTAAACTTGCGGCCGTTAATCGTCCAAAAGCCATGCGCGAAGATTCTTCGAGGCGGCGCGATGCCGACAGACTTCAGCATGGCGGGCCAAATTACCGCGTGGAACCTGAGGATGTCCTTGCCGACGATGTGTGTCGCGCTCGGCCAGAATTTGTTGAATGTGGCCGGCTCATCCAGGAAACTGATCCCGGTGATGTAATTAATGAGCGCGTCGAACCACACATAGGTAACGTGTCGCTCGTCGAAGGGCAGGCGAATGCCCCAGGAGAAGGTACTTCGCGAAATGCACAAATCGTCAAGCCCACCCTCGACGAAACTTACGACCTCGTTATTGCGCGAAATGGGCAGGACAAACCCGGGATGCTCTCGATAATAATGCAGGAGCCATTCTCTATATTTTGAGAGGCGGAAATAATAACAAGCCTCCTTCAGAACTTCCGGTGGCTTGAGGTGCAGTGGACAACATCCATCCAATAAATCGCCGACACCGTAATATGCTTCACACTCAACGCAATAGAGTCCCTCGTAGATGCCCTCGTAAAAGTCACCGTTGTCGTACACACGCCGCAGCAACTCTTGCACCACGCGACTGTGATCGTCGTCCGTGGTCCTGATGAATCGGTCGTAGCCGGCGTGGAGATTTTCGAAGCTCGTCTTGAAGGCTTCCGAAAGGTCGTCGACCAGTCGCTTCGGGGAACAACCTCTCCTGAGCGCCGCGTTTTGGATCTTCTTGCCATGCTCATCTGTTCCGGTCAGGAAAAATGTTTCTCTGCCGCAAAGGCGATACCAGCGGGCAAGGATGTCGGCTGCCAGCGTAGGGTAGGCGGTACCCAGGTGCGGTATGTCGTTTGGATAATAAATGGGAGTCGTAACATACGCCGGCGTAATTTCTGGCGACATCGCATCTATAGCTCCTTGAAAGAATCCTCAGTTTTCGGCCCGTTTCCGCCGCGTGTTCAATTCCCGCGCGGCGGAAACGCCGGAAGCTCTTAGCTCACTTTTCCCAAGGGAACAATTCGCGCCCGTAGTGCCCATAGGCGGCGGTGTCACTGTAAGACCAGCCTTGCGGCTGGCGGAGGTTGAAGCGTTTGATAATTGCCCCCGGGCTAAGGTCCGGGAATCTTTTGTGCACCCACTTCGATATGTCTCTCCCGTCCTGAGTGACCGCAGTCACCATCTCCGGTTGAAGCTGGCCGATTCCATACGCCAGAGTTACCAGGCATTCTTCAGCGCCTTCCGCGCCCTCTACGACGATTGTTTTGGCAATATGCCGGGCCATGTAAGCCCCGCTTCTATCAACCTTCGTAGGATCTTTGCCGGAATAAGCGCCTCCTCCCACAGCCACGCGCGGACCGTAGGCATCAACCACAATTTTGCGACCGACTACGCCCGCATCGGCCATTGGACCGCCCGTCAGGAAGACGCCGGTGCCGTTAATTACGACCCGCGAAGGCACGGTAGGCAGAACTTTCTCAAGGACCCGTGAAAGAATTTCTCCTTCAAGTACTTCATTCGCCACCTCCTCGGAGTGCTGGGCCGCCACGATAACTGCGGTGATCTCTCCATCCGCGTCTATCGTCACCTGAGATTTGCAATCCGATTTGAGCCAAGGCATTGTGCCGTTCTTCCGTAACTCAGTGAGCTTCATGCAAATATCACGGGCGTATACCCATTCGCGCGGCATGAATTCATCCGTCTCATTCGTAGCGTAGCCAACCATAATGCCTTGATCGCCGGCGCGGTCTCCGAGGTCGACGCCGCCGCCGTCTTTTCCGAGTGCGATTTCGGCCGATTGCGCATGAATGTTGTCGAAGACGTTCAACTCCTGGCCGTCGGCGCCGTAGCCGATTCTGGTCCACACCTCTCTGGCCAAAGCGGGAATGTTGAGGTCGGTCCAGATTTTCAGCGGCAGATTTACCTCACCGGAAACAATCAGCATGTTGTCCTTGGCCAGGCATTCGATTGCAGTGCGCACCTTGGTACGTGCTTCTTGATCGTCTCCGGCGAGTCGCAGGACCTCATCCAGAATACGGTCGGCAACCTGATCGCAAAACTTGTCAGGATGCCCTTCTGAGACGTGCTCTGCAGTTCTTGTTATCTTGTTCTTCATCGATGGGTCCTCCGAAATGAAAATTCAAATGAAACTAGTCCTGCCACGGGGCGTAGAGCATCCGCTCCCGGCCGCCACAGAACCTCTTGGTCAATCCGATTAACTCCTCCGTCACAGACTTAAGATAATCGTCCCCTGTGGCGGTGTTTCCCTGGACAATGTAGAAGCACTCAGTCGTATCGAGCGCTACCTTCGTCTTTTCCACTTGCCTCGTTTCAAGCCGGCAAATGATGTTGCCTTCATCATCGACATAGGCATATTCACCGGCGCGCACGGTCTTGGGTTCGGGCGCGCCGAGCGGCCAGAACTCTTCCGATCCTGTAGTCATACGCAGGGTGATATTTCCTGAGATGTGGTCAATATCGTGTGCGCCCACAGCAAGGCGGGATTTGACTGAGACCAGGTTATAGATGTCGACCAGCAAGTTGATTTGCGGCAATTGGCCAGTGCGGCAAAGGTTGCTCAACAAATTCTCAGGCGAAGCAACGTTCTTCCGGTTCGATACTCCGACTTGCTCGTGAAGACGACGAAAGCCCTGCAGGATGGGGTCCAGCCTAATCGCTTCCGGGGACAGGCCGGGCATGATCTCCTTCAACACCGCATGCGTCAGCTCCGTAAGTTCCGGAGCCGATTCCTGATTGTGAAGGCCGCCCATCGTGAAATAGGCGCCGTTGAGGCCGGCCGCGCGTACCGCCTCGGTAACCGTGAAACTAATGTCACTCGCTCTCATTTCTTGCGCTCCGGTTTCTGCAGGATGAACATCCAGCTCTGATGTTCGTGCGGGTACTCGCGAAAACCCTCATGAGGAGGCTCATGCCATTTCATTAGTTCCAGCGAAATGACCCGAGCGCCGACATTCTGCAAGAGTTTCCGAATCTCGGGCTCGCCGTAGAACTTGTAATAAAAAGTACTCGCATAAATGTATTCCTCGGCATCACTCAACGGGAGCATGTCGATACCGCGTGTTGAGTCACCCAACGCGAATACGCTGCCGATCAAGCGTCCCCCCGGTTTACAAACCCTGAGCAATTCCGCGAGCGCCAGCTCGATTTCCTGAAGATGGCCGAGAACGTCCCAACAGAAGATGCCGTCGAACTGATCATCTATGAATTTAAGATTGAAAATGTCGCTCTCCACGAGGACGCAATTCTTAACTCCATTGGAGGTGAGAAACTTTGAAGCAATCTTAAGGGCATTGGGCGACGAGTCAGCGGCCACGACATGCTCAATGTTCTTTGTGAGAGGAAGCGTGTTCCTGCCGTCGCCGCAGGGCAAATCGAGGACCCAACCGTTGCCGGCACTGAATATCTCGGCTGCTCTTTCCACGGCCGGCACGGGCTGAATGCCCCACAAGCTTGTTGTGTCGCGCAGGTCGTACGACTTATCCCAACCAGCTTTGGTAGTGTTGTCCAGTTTTAAGTTTTCGCTCACCTCAGGGATGCTCCGCCGTAAGCTTTCCGGTCCGTTGTGCGCAGCAGGCGCAGCTGTCAACGGTCCATTCGACTTCTATGGCGCGATCAGCGAAACGTTACAAATGCTTTTCGACGGGTTGCATCGCGATACAGCGATACGTGATAGACGGGTTGTTCAACTTTAGAGGCCCGGGCAGAGAAGCGGGAGAACCGTCGAATCGTTTGCGTCGGATTGCGACGGAGTGGATTGGTTCAACCCGAGATCAGGCTGTAACACGGAAGTAATAAGAGCGCGTGTCCCCGGACTTGCCATCCTCAGAGAGTTCATTCAATTTCAGTTCGTAGTCGCCGGGCGAGAGGAACTCAGTCGGGACGTTCGTGACTAGTTCAATTTTCCCGTCAACGATGGTTGCAGTTAAGGAGGGGAGCGTGAAGATTTCTTCACCTTCAATGGTTCGCAGGGTGGCGGTGAAGGTTGGATATCTGGATGCGGGTAACTCGAACTGCACGACTTTAGCGTCCGGAGGTATCGAGATTTTCAGCATGCCCTCACCGCTCCTGACAGAGTCGGAAGTCAAGTGAAGCTGAAGAGTTGGAGAGTTCTTCAACAACTCCTGGTCACGCAGTCGTGGGTCGTTAAGTCGCGTAAGTTTTTGCTGAAGATCCCCGCGTCGGTTGGTAGGGGACTTATTGAGCAGAAATCGCGAGGCGATAAAGACTACGACCCCGGCGAGCAGTATCGCAAATATTAACGCAGAGGCGCGGGCCGCGGGAGAATTCGGTGCCTGTCCCTTTAAGTTTGCCCTCCAGCGTTTCCAGAGAGGTTGAGTTAAAGGTTCATTTACCGTCAACGCCGGAGTTGTGATGCCGCTGAAATATGAATGTACGGTCTCTGCCAATTTCAACCGCTGAAGCTGGTGGGGCGATGATAAGAAATGCCTGGTGAAATATTCCCGATCCGGAGCGGCTAACTCGTCGGCCACAAAGTCCTCAATCAGTTCGTCCTCTACCAGGGCGACGGTCTCCTTGTATTCGGGGTCGGTGAGTACTCTTTCTTCAAGCTTCTCACTTTCGGTCGCGCCTAACTGACCGAGCAGATACTGCCTGATTGTCTTCTGTTCTTCGAAGTATTTCATGAGACGGGCTTATTAGAGTCTTCGACTTCTACAGGCTATGTAAATATCTTCAAGGTGTTTCAAGTTTCTCCAGTCCGAGACACTTCCGTATGCACGTGAAGAGAAGGTTGCGAACCCTGTGTGCTCGTACTCTAAGGTTTAAATCCGTAATGCCTAATTGTTGAGCCAACGCTTTGCGAGAGTCTACCTTCGCTTGGCGATCTCTCTGATAGTAGTGGGTGATCATGTCCCGGCTATCGTCGTTTAACTCCTGCAGGCACCGCTCCATACACTCGTGTCGACGTTCCAGATTGGCCGACGCTTCTTGTCGCTCACGGGCGTCGTCATCGTTCTGAGACAAAACGGGAAGGGCAGCCTGTTTGGCCTCATACTTCCGGCATTCCAGAGCGACGTTCTTGGCCACCCCAAAGAAATAAAGGGCCGGATCGCCGACATAGGTCTCCACAATCTGCGGAAGTCTGCGCACCACGCGGTTGATGGTCGTGTCGGCCAGATCCTCGGCCTCGTGACAACCGCGCCAAATAAAGATTTGAATGAGGCTTTGACGGATGTGCTCGTATTTCTTCCCAGCCTCCTCACGATCCGTGCTGAGCCAGGCAAGCAAACTATCAAAACCTTCAGGTGTCAACTCCCATTGATCAGCCATTAATTTAAGCTATCGGCACCGACCCCGGACGATTAGGCACGACCCGGATGATAGGCAAAGCAAAATCCATCCTAATGGCACCCTGGGATAAGTCGCTAAAGAGATCGCCAGGATGGCGGACGCGTAACGCCAACTACGCGCGTACCCGCAACTACTCGGTATCTCTGCCTGCGTGCTACTGCATTGACCGGGAGCGCTTTCGCAGTCTCCTGACGACAAAATAACTCGAAACCAGCAGGGCGAACATTATAATCGGCAGACTGATTCTGCCCAACGAATTCTGTGTAGTGTGCGGAACCGCTATAGCCTGGGCATAGTCTCCCTGCAGCACGAACGCTGCCCAATAATAGGGAGGTCCCCACTGCTCCTGCTTCGACATTTCGATTTTGGCTGCCCTTAGCGCGGCGGCGGGCGGCTCGCCGTCCTTCAGCATTTTTCTGTAGAAGCGACTCATTAGTTCGGCCGTTGCCCGGTCGTCTACTTTCCAGAGGCTCGCCAGGACACTCTTCGATCCGGCGTACATAAAGCCCCGCGTGATACCCACCAAGCCCTCACCGTTCACATCTTTGCCAAGTCCTGTGTCACAGGCGCTTAAGACGATTAGCGTCGCCGAGAGGTTTAGGTTGTAAATATCGTGTAGTTGGAGAAAGCCCTCTTCAGGACGCCCCTGTTCGTCGAACAGCGAAAGAACGATTCCGGATAACTCCGGGTGTTTGTCGTTCGCGATCCCGTGAGTGGCGAAGTGCACGATTTGATACTGGCCGAGTTGGGGGCTGGTTGCCGTTGCCCGGTTCGCGTTGAAACCGGTAGCGATCATGCGAGAGCCGGACGGAACCAATGCGGCGATCTCGTTCGCCTCGCGAAGAGTATACGGCAGTCTCAAAGCGCCAGACCTGCTTCCGTCTCTCAAAGCCTCCTGCAAAGAGCTAGACTGGCCAGTCGGGTCGCCGTTTGCGATGGGTGCCGCGAGCCCCTTAATCCGCGGGTCATCTCTTTCGAATACCGGATCGGCTAAGACCGCCACCAGCCCGGCGATCGGCGGTTGAGATGCTCGCTCGTGCCGCAACGCGATTAGGGCCGAGGCGGACGGCAAATAGACGATTTCATGATTCAGCACCAGCGGTGCCAAATCTTTGTTGTCCGTGTTCTCAACAGTAACTGGTCGCCGAGAGAGATCCGGGAGTGCTTCAAAAGACACGTACTGCAAGGCGCCGTCGGCAACAATCAGTATCCGCTTATTTCCCAACTGCGCCGACACCGGCCCCAACAGTATCCGGCTCAAGTCCGCCGAGCGTTGCGCATACAAAGCGTCCGCCTTCGCGAACCGCGATTGTCGATCCGGCTCAGCCTCACCGGGTACCGGTTGGCGTGCCACCATACAACTGTAGATTTCCCGGGCCGCCGTCTCCATGGCGGAGCGGTTGGGCAGTTCGAAACTCTCGATCGAGGTTGAACTCACGGCCCAGAGGTAGCTCTTTTCATCACCCAGGATGTATTCCAATAACACGGTCTCCTTCCCCAACTCCTGTTGGATGTCGCCGAGGCGGAACGGTTGAGGCTGTGTCAGGCTTGCATACCGGGGACTCTGTTTCCTGATCTGCGCCTCCACCTCCTCGTAATCGGCGGACAGTTGACGGATCTCTTGGGCCACCTCATCCGACTCGTGCTCCGTATCACGGTTGCTCAACAACCGCGACTGATACAGGGCTTTGTTGCTGAGCGTTCTTTGCAACGAACGCTCGTGGTCGAGTAAATCGGGGTTAATACCCTGACGAATGTTGGCGGCAGACTCGGCCAGGGTTTCAAGCAGGACTCGGGCCCGTGCGTTCTCGCTGGCCTCAAAAGCTCTTGCCGCAAAGCCTTCCTCAGCTTGACTCGCGTGCAACTGCATCAGCAGGTCTATGTATAACCCATGATACTTACGAACGGACGCATAATAGGAAGAACGGAGTGCGGGGCTGGCAATCTGCACTCGCAGAAACTCGATGATCTTTATCGCAGATCCCAGGTAAGAGAGTGCGCCCTTGAGATCGCCGCCCGCGCGGGCCGCTCGTCCCATGCTGTAGAGAGTGGATGCCTCGCCGCTATTGTTCTTGGCCATCTGGTATAAGGGTAGTGCCTGCCGGTAATACTTCAGCGCCAGTGCCCCATCGCCAGACATGTAATAGATGTCTCCGATGCTTTTGATTACTTTGGCCTGTCCGAGCTTGTCGCCTATCTCCCGGTAGAGTTGCAGGATCTGTTTGTACTGGCTGAATGCACGCCGCGTTTCTCCTTGGGCGGTGTGGATTGTCGCGATATCCATTAACGCGTACGCTTCTAAACGGCGTTTGCCAGCTAACCGGCTGAGTGCGATGCTCTGCTGGTAGTGCGCCAGAGAGGAATCGATCTGGTCCATCCGGCGATACACCGCACCAATCGAGTACTCAGTGGCGGCGGCGAATTCTTTGGTGTTGTTCTTTTGGAAAATCGCGAGTGCCTGAGAGTACAGGTCGATTGAGGTTTGCAGCTCATTCAGACCTTCGTAGATGCGCGCCACACCGTTTAGGGCCACTGCCTCACCGTGGCGGTCCCCCATGACGCGAAAAAGTTGCAGCGCTTGCCGCTGAGATTCTCGGGCCAACTCCGTCCGGCCAAAAAAAGAATGGTTCCCGCCCAGCGCCATGAGGGCGAACGCTTCACCGCTGCGATCACCCGTTGACCGCGAGAGCAAGAGAGCTTGCCCGAAGTCGACGGCCGCTTTCTCCAGATCGCCGGAGTCGGAGTAGGCGTGACCTCGGTTGAGTGTGGCGAACGCCTGCCCGCCAAGGTCTCCTATCTCGGAAGAAATATCGAGGGCGCGTTGGAAAAGCTGCAGCGCATATCTCAGATTGCCTCTCGAATAGTGGACGACCCCCGAATTACAGAACGCCTGGGCTTCTGCACTGCGATCCTGTGGTGACCGGTTTGGCGAGCGGTCGCCGTCGTATCGGGCAACGACGCGCTGAAAATAAATTAGTGCCTGGTCTTCTTTGCCGATGCGTTCATAGACGGATCCAATGCCGTTGCTCGCGATCGCCTCACCGAATTTCACGCGCGCACTCCGGCTTAGGTCGAGCGCCTTCTGATAAGAGAGTAACGACTGCGCGTAATCGCTCAACGTAAAGTAAGCTTCACCGATTCGGGTCAACGCCTCGATCCCTTGATCGGGCCGCCCGGCAGACTGCCAGAGGGTAAAGGCTTCACCGTATTTGTTGATCGCGGTTTCAGTGGAACTCTCCACCCACTCGGCGCACAATCTCTCAGCTTCGTAGAAGTCTCGGGTCGCTGCGTCGTCTTTGCGGTCCTCGATAGTGGCGCGGCGCAACTCTTCAACCAACAGATCATAACGGCCGCGCGTCGCCCCGGTTTCCAGTGAACTGATCCTAAGACGATACCTTCCGGTGGCTTCGGCGACGTGTGAGACGCGAAGCGAGCCGTAGTGATCGCTCTTGAACCAACCGCACTGCTGCTCGTCCGGCCCGTACAGTGTGACGGCAAGGTTTAAATCGCGTCTTAGTATGACGATGCGAAAGTATTCGCCGGAGGAAAGCAGTATTGAGAAATCCTGCGACGTGCCTCCCGCCATATCGTGCGCCGTCGTCGCCCCGCGTACGAGTACAGGCCAGCCCTGATCGTTCGGGACGGCAGGTGTTTGGTTATTTGCAGAGAGCGGACAGCCAAGACCCAACAAAATCGCAACAGCGAAGAACAAGAGTTTTGAAAAAAGCAATCGAACTTTGTCTTGGTTGCTCAGCACTGAGGCGAATTCATCGACTAAAGATAGCGCCGCTGGATGGCGAGCGGTGTGAAGATGCCGGATTGCGGCCTTCCAGCCGCAAATGCAACGCGCCGGGGAATGTAAATAACGCATCGCCACAGGGTGATTGTCGACGGCGGAGCCATTTAACACCGTACTACGCGGTGAGTCAACGAACTGCGCGGGTGGGTCTGAATCGTGTGTTGAGGCAATCCGGGCGCGACTTGTGCCCTGTGACGTGGTCTGCAGATATTAGATTGTTCCTGCGAGGACGGCCTTGCCCGAAAAGTCGGTCAGCCGTGTCAGAAGCTCGAGCGGTAGCGACCGGATCATTAGGAAACAAGGGATAGGGATGATGCGGCCGCTCCCGCTCGCGGTTTTGACACCTCGTTGCAGTCGCGCACGACTACTTTCAAGGCAAAGCCTGCGGGCACAGCGAATCGGATTGTTTGCGCGCCGGATCCAAAATAAAACATAGCGCAGAAGGGCGTTCCCGTAGGATCACCCTCCTGTGGGCGAGGACATCTAAGGCGTTGGCCAAGTGAGAACCAGCGACGAGTTCGAGGAATTAGCCTCTCAGCGTGTCGGGCGGCTCCGGAGGGCGAACCGGCTTCTGGTCAGCAGAGCGCGACTCCACCTCGGTGTTGGTCCGTGGCGTGTCTTCGGGTGGAGCGGGCGTGGAGGGAGATTCGGCGCCCCTGGATTCGATTTCTGTGTTGGTCCTGGTAATGGTATCAGGGTCAGGTCGGTTAACTTTTTCTGACATTTCGGTCTCTCCTTCTATTGGACTGTTCAGAATTGACCGCGTCGGGTGCGCATCAATTGTTGGTCTCACGGCAGTAAATCAGGATCGGAAAACCATACTCACCGATGAGGCCGGCCCACCCCTTGTTGGTCAAGGTGTGTGGGGCAATAGTGCTTGCCACTAAGCCCGAACCGACGTATCGAGCACGCCAGTTTCACAATCGGTTGTAAAGCTAAGTCAGCGTATCTTATGACATTGCCGGCGGAAACGTTACACGAGCGTCGAAGCCGTCTAATCAGTAAGCAGAGAACGGGCATGCTGGACCAGTATTGCGTGCATCTGAAATCGCTGGTCGCCCACCGGCTCGAGCAGGCCCTGACCTACGAGTTTGCGCACGATTGGTTTGGGGTCTTTGACTTCCCATACAGCGCCCATTGCGGCAAGATCGAACGTAGCTGGCTTCGGCGCGAACGCACCTAGAAAGGCGAAGCACTCGCGCGCCTGATCGTCCAGTCGATCGGTGCTCCTTCGCAGCAACGCTGCCAGCGTCGGCGTCGTCCCGTTCTCCACGCGATCGATAGGGGCCTCCTGATCAATAAACCCGGCCCCTTTGCGGAGCCCGTCGATCAAGGCGGATACATCCAGGCCTATTTTGGCTTCAGCCTTGAGGAGGCCCGCGGCGACGTGCAGCGCGAGAGGGAGGTATTCGAGATCTCGGACCAGTTCGCGGCACTCCTCGGTGAACTGCTCAACTACTGCAGGGGCTAAGGCGCTCAGCAGAAGCAGAGAGCTCTCTTCGGAGAGCACCGGCAGCAGATATACGGTGCCGCCGGCGTGAGTAAGCGCTTCAGCCACCTTGGTCAGACGAGTCGTTACGAGCACGGCACAGCGACTGCCGCTGGCTTGCAGAAACGGAACGGCGTGGGCCTGGTTCCAAACGTCGTCCACGATCAAGAGCATGCGCTTGTCACGCAGCAACGCGCTCAGTCTCGCCGTCGCGTCAGCGATCGTAGGCGCGCGTAAGATGTCATCGGTGCCCAGTGCGCGTCCCCAGGCCGCCAACAGCGACAGCAACTTACTGGCGTCGGCTTCCTGCTCAGGCAAACCGAGATAAAGTGAAGTCCAAAGCACGCCATCGTAGAAGGCCTTCGAGATCTCAGGGTCGCGACTGAGCACGCTGACCAGCGTCGTCTTTCCGACCCCGGGTACACCGCGTACCACTGTCAGACTGCTTTTGTCACTCTGAGGAGTGTCGTCGTAAATACCCAACAGTTCCTTAACGTCCCGGAGCGAGTTCTCACGGCCAAAAACAAGATTTGGCAATGCGGGCAAGATGCCGGCGGGCGGTGGGTTAACTCGTTCCTGCAAACTTCTCAGGGTCTGGGCGTCGGCCTTGAGGTGCACGAGGTTCTTGTGAACCGCAACGTCGAGGCGCTCCCCTGAGGTACCCTCATCGTCTACGTCGGCATCGTCCCGTTGCAAAACTATTCTCCCGCTGGTAAAGGCACTGCGGACCAGCTTCTTTTCATCCTCCTGGAATGTGCCGGACACGACGTGTGCGAGTGCGGACATGAGGTCGTCGGCGTAATCTTCACGCAGGACCTCTCTCTGCTGCAAAAACGGTTCGTCAGGATTAACCCCTTGTCGCCAGTTGAGTTCCGGGGTGTCGGCGCCCGCAATGTTTCCGCCGCCCAGTCTGCTCTTGCCCAGCCTGAAGGCGTCACGCACGGACCTGTCGAACGAAAGGGCCCGGTAGAAAGCACCCGCGAAGGCAATTGCCGCCTTGTCGCCAATGGCTTTGTTCATTCCGATCGTGTAGTCGATGATTCGGCCGATGGCGTCAGCCTGGGGCTTCGAATAGCATGCGTTGAGAACGACAATACGGATGTTATCTTTGAGAATCTCGAACAGTTCCACCAGCGAGGCCTTATCAACCGGATGGTTCGTCCCCTGGTCGTCCATTACAGAAATTTCTTCCGCCTGGCTTCCATGGCCACTGAAATGAACGATGTGTGGCTGGTGCCTAAGCAAGGCCTCCTGCAGGTCGTCCCACCGAGCCGCGAATTGAGGGATTAACTGAAACGAGTTTCGCCGCGAACCGGTTTGGATATGCTTGTCGATCGCGCGGATCTCCTCGTCCAACCTCAGAGGCGCGAAGTCCAGTGGGCTTGCCGCCAAAAACAGGATTCGTATCTTCTCAGTCATTGTATTCGGCTCGATTCACTATGCTAACACCAGCAGTGTAATGTTTCGATCTCCCTCGCCATAAGCTCTGGAAACAGAGTCGACCCGGTCTCGGCACGCCAGGTGAATTCTGGCGCCCGAGTGAACTAGCCGGACGCCTTACCAATTAATGAACCGATGAGCATGATGTTACAAACACTTTACCCTGGAGAGTGGCAATATCCACCCGCCTATAAGCGACCGCCCGCAGGGCGGCCATCGAGCGTAGACCACGAATCGAGAGCCGATCTCTTGCCTTTATGACTTTGAAGCAGTTCAATCTCTGCCTGCTTGGCTTTGGAAACGTGGGTCGCGCTCTCGTCGAATTGCTGTTGGTTAAGCGGGCAGAGATGCGCCAGCGTTACGGCATTGAGTGGCGAATCACGGGCGTAGCGACCCGGCGCCTGGGTTGGTTAGCTCAGCCCGAAGGGTTTGATGAGGGCGAATTGTTATCGGGGGAGCTCGCTCCGCGATTATCGAAGCCGACCAACGTTGGTGATTGGCTTGCGGCCTCGCGCGCGGATGTGTTGTTCGAAATGACTTCGCTCAACCTCCATACAGGAGAGCCGGCAATCTCTCATGTCCGCGCTGCACTGGAGATGCGCGCACACGTCGTGACGGCCAACAAGGGAACGCTCGTCTATGCTTACGACGAGTTGAGCCGTCTGGCTAAAAAGCAGGGACGCCTCTTTCGCTTCGAAGCTACCGCGGCGCATTGCTTGCCAGTCTTCTCACTCTTTCGCGAAAACCTGCCTGCCGTAGGGTTGCTCGGGTTCAGTGGGATTTTGAACTCTACGACAAATATCATCCTCGAAAAGATGGAGGAAGGGAGAACGCTCAGCGAAGCCGTGAGACACGCGCAGGAACTTGGCATCACGGAGACGGACCCGAGTTACGACATCGACGGCTTCGACGCCGCGGTTAAAGTTTGCGCCATTGCCAACGTTCTAATGGGAGCTCAAATGACCCTCGCAGACGTATCATGCGTTGGTATCAGGGAGCTGAACGTGGGGGTAGTCCAGAGAGCGCGGTCAGAAGGGCGGCCTTTCAAGCTGGTCGCCAAAGCCCATCGCGCCGCGACCGGACGAGTAATCGGCAGCGTCGGGCCCGAGCAAGTCGCTCTCTCCCACGCGTTCGCGACCATCAGCGGATCTTCGCTCATAGTTCATTTCGAGTTGGACGTCCTTCCGGGGTTATCGCTAATCGCCCACCGCCCTGCCTTGCAGAGTACGGCATATGGGTTGCTCGCGGATTTCATTAGCGCCGTGCTGTAATCCGTTAGAGCACCAGCTATCAAGTTATAACTATTTCCGCTCCGGCTGAAACCTATCAAAAGCCATTCGCCAGCCTAAGACCCTGATCTGACGGCTGTCCTGTTTTTCAGTTTAGCGATCAGACGGGTGGCCTTGGCTGCGTTCGGATCTTCCAATTGCTGAAAGATTTGCAACGCGGCCCGCACGTTGGTTAACGCCTCAGCAGGCTTCCCAAGGTCGAGCAGGGCCAAGCCACTGTTGAAGAGCCCCGCGGCTTCTCCACCGCGATCACTAATCTCACGCGCGATCGTCAGACGCCGCCTGTGGAATTCGAGAGCGCGCCAAGGGTCTCCCAGGATTCTGTAGCACGCGCCAAGGTTGCCCAGCGCCATGCCTTCTCCCAACCGGTCCCCAATCTCGCGCGCGATTTTCAGGTCGAGGTAATGATACTCAATGGCGGACTGGGTGTTACCCAACTTGCGTTGTACGATCCCAATGTTGCCGAGCGCGTGAGCCTCGCCGCGTCGGTCACCGCGCGCCCGGGTGAAAGCAAGCCGCCTCTCATAGAATTCCAGCGCACGGTCGTGTTGCCCCAGCCGCAAGTATGCGGAGCCAAGGTTGCCCCACGCGTTGCCTTCGGCGCTCCCATTACCTAACTCCCCCGCCAGCGAGAGGGCCTCTTCAAACAATTTCACGGCGTGATCTACCTGTCCAAGTTCGGAATAGGAGCTACCAAGGTTTACCAGGTGGGCTCGCTCCGCTCGTCGATTTCCGAGTCGTTTAGAAGCGGCGAGTGCGGCTTCCAGCCAGCGAACGCGGTCGCGCGGGTGTAGCCACGCACTGATCACATATCTACCCGTGTTAGGATAACGGCCGCATAGTTCAGATACTGCTTCACTTTCGTGCGCGTGTGTCTCGACCCAGGAGTGAGCAGCACGTATGCTTTTCGACTCAGCCTCAAAAAGGGCTAACGCTTTTTCTATTTCATTGCCGCACCGATAGAGTGCATCAATCGCCCCGAGCACGTTTTCATAATGGAGGGCATGTCGAAAATCGGCCTCGAAAACGGTTGCCATAAAACTGTTATTCGTTCAACCGCTCCAATTTTGCGGTGCTGTTACGGCAGTCATGATTTTCATCGAACTGCATGATCAATTCACAGAACGGCCGCCATTTGCAACCCATGCTTGGCCGAGCGTGATATTGCCCGATTCCAACTCGAACAGGGCCAACCCCTGCGTACCTTCTCCTGCCCAACACAATACAAACGTCAGCAGCCTTCAAGACTTGAACAATGACGCGCGTGGCGTCGTTGGGCATCGTACGTGCTAAATCCATTCAAACCACTTCAGGTCAACTACCAACCACGTTGGCGCTCCGACGATCAGTACGATCTTAGCGGAATAATTTGGGGGCTGGCGATGCCCGACAGTAACATTTGGCCTCGGGCGTTCATAATTGCTGGATGCGAGTTCCCAGCGCGAATGCTTAAGCTGGATTGAATCGCGTTAAGGCGAATGTCCGGAACCGTAACGTCACGCGTCGTCAGACGACGCGCTTGGCTCGTAGCCGGTCGCCGGGGAAAACTAAGTTGGCTAAGGCTCTATGTTCGTTGACATCTCGCAGAGTGTTAACATCACCCGAGTCGCTTAACTTTTTGCCGGAGCATCATTCGCTGGCGGCCGAGCGTTTTGCGCTGCTGCTGGCCGCTGCGTAGGATTTATGAAGGTCTGTAACCACAATTACGCGGCCCTCTACCGAAATCGGCCGACATCCCTGGGCCGGCAATGCCGTTATCCGCAACTGTATGCCCGGCTGCGAGCTACTGGGCCGCCGCCCGCCGACGAAGATGTCACCCCGTTCCTTCCTATCGATGATCATGGAGCTTGTGTCTTTCACAGCCGCGAATTGGTATGGAAGCGACAAAACGATTTCACCGGCAAGTTTCTTCAGCTCATTCATTTGCTCGATGAGCATGATGTAGACAGATATTATGACTTCGCCGAATTCGTGTTTCTGGGAACCGATCTCATAACAAAGAGCGGCGCCGAACAATATCTCCTTCGCCTCACGGACATGGTGTTCCGAAAGCAAGCCTACTTCACCGGGGCATTGTTTCTCGATTCACTTGAGCTTGAGCGGATTGACTTCCGGGACGGCGCTTCGTTTGATCAAGCTACCTTCCAGAATTCTCTGACACTCGCGGAAACCCAGGCCCGGGGACTGGACTTCACGGCGGCGAAATTCACTGATGGAGTTACCTTCAAAGGAGTCTCTTGTCTGAGTTTTGGTCTTTTCTCCAAAGCTACGTTTGCGGCGACGCGACGCAGTGCCCTGGTTCTATTCAAGGACTCGCGCTTCGACGGAATAACGGACTTCTCGGATGCTGACTTTACGCTCGGCGACCAATCGGCGGTCTGCTTTGAGAATGTTGAGTTTGAGGACTGCGTCGATTTCCGGAACACCCACTTTAACTGTCAAGTCGAGTTCAGTGAGGTCTCGTTCGCCGACAAGACGGAGTTCACGGATACATCATTCGATATGGTTCGTTCGACCGCTCGCTATCGTGGTACGGCCGTGGAATTCAACCGCATCCAGGTCGCGACTGATGCCGTACTGTCTTTCATCAGCACGGATGCCCACCACAAGATGTTCAATCATGACGTTCAGATGAGCTTTAAGGAGGACCCGAGCGGCACCATTCGATTCGAGAATGTAAATCTCCATCTGTTCACGCAGAATTCTAAAGAGCGATTGACCCGGTTAGCGAAGTTAGGGCGCGTTGAGATTGGATCAGGATGCATAAAATATCGTTTTCAGACCAGCGTTCGGACGATCCAAATCAGCGAGAGTAATACGCCGCTCATCCTCGAACTATGTCAGACCTTCGCAAACTACTTTACGGTGAGCAATGGTCTGAATCTGGGATTCGAAATCGTCGAACGCAGCAAGACCCAAGTTAGCTTCTTCTACTTCACGGATGAAAACACTTCAGAGGAAGTTTTCCACGAGCGTTTGGCGAAAACGACTCAGTGCCTGTTGGACTTGCTTTCAATTGGCTCCGAGGAGCAGTTGCTGGATCTCGAAGGACCAACCGGCGCGACCCTGGCGACCGGGAAGGAGAGTGCGCTAATCAATGCTGTCGATGCGATCTCCGCGATGCTGGGAACTTTCTTCCGCGTTAGCGCCAGGATCGCTCTGGGCAGATGGAATGAAGCGGACACAGCAGCACTATTAAACGTCCTTCCCCTGGATCAGAAGCTTGCCAGGGATAGCGCGGCAGGCTTACATCAACTACTGGAGGATAGATACACTCGTCGGAGGCTCTTTGGTTTAAGCGCTGAACTCAATGAACGAGTGTTTCTAAAGGGAAAGCTGGCGGCATTAACCCAAACAGTGCAACTGCTGGCTGGCAAAAGAGAACAGTATGTTATGGGGGACCATTACGAAATTAGCAGCAAAAACGTGGGACGCCTGGCCGTTGGGCCAGGCGCGGCGGTAGATGAGATAACGTTGAATCAGCCACATCACGGAGAATCAGTCATGCAAGGGAAGATCAAGATTCTATTTCTCGCGGCTAACCCGAGCGACACCAGTCCTTTACGCTTAGGGGAAGAGATTCGGCAGATTGATGAAAAGATCAGCCTAGGCCGTAACCGGGACGCGTTTGAGTTGATTCAGCAGCACGCCCTCAGGGCCGGCGACCTGCAACGCGTTTTGCTTAAGTACCAACCGCATATCGTGCATTTTTCGGGGCACGGTAGCGCTGCCGAGGAGATCGTTCTCGAGGATAATCTCGGCCATAGCAAGGCGGTGGCCAAGGAAGCTCTTGCTCAGCTTTTCGAAATACTCAAGGATAATGTCCGTGTGGTTGTGCTCAATGCCTGTTTTTCCAGAGCTCAAGCCGAAGCGCTCAACGACACCATTGATTACACAATAGGAATGAAAAAGACGGTCGGAGACAAGACGGCGATTGCCTTCGCCGGAGCTTTTTATCAGGCTCTCGCTTTCGACCGCACGGTGAGCGAGTCTTTCAAGCTGGCAACATTGGAACCCGCTCTCGCAGGTCTCGCTGGATCTGATACCCCTGAGCTCTTCGTTCGTGCCGGTGCTGAAGCAAGAGGACCCCTCATTAGCCAAGAGAATAAATAATCGTAGACCGTTTTGAGATTCACCGTGGCGTTGGCCTCTCAGCCCGGAGAGACCGAATGCCTTCGCATCTGGCTAATAGTTGGTGCCTTGGACACACGTCTATCAGTAAATCACGCCCGCACGCACGCGATCCCGGCCGGTTTCGAATGGTCGCAGATGTCATAACCGGCCATTCTCCTCATGAATCTGCAGAGATATTCCAGTATCGAGGTGGCTTTGTAACGTTCCGCCGGAAAGCACCATAGCCGCTGTCGGAGTGATCTATCAAGAGATCTATCAAGACCCAATTAAGAATCGGTCTGTCGAGACCTCTGGAACCTGGCCTCTTTGACTCCGTTTCTATCGGGCCGGCATTGCGGCAAGACGCGGGCGAGATATTCCATCGAGTTCGGCAAGGACACCAGTTGGAGAATTCAATGCGGTTCAGTCAAAACATACTCGGCCTGATCGGCAATACACCACTCGTGAAGATCAACAGGTTGCCCGGGACGCACGGGGTCAAGGCCACAATATTGGCAAAGATGGAGAGTCTCAACCCGGGCTATTCGGTAAAAGACCGCATCGGCATTTCAATGATCGAGGCTGCCGAAAAAGAGGGTATTTTGAAACCTGGTGGAATTGTGATTGAGGCTACTTCGGGCAATACCGGTATAGGCCTGGCGCTCGCCGCCGCCGTTAAGGGTTATCGCTGCATTTTTGTGGTGACGGATAAGGTCTCGCTGGAAAAGCGTCGCTATTTGAAGTCGCTTGGCGCCGACGTTAGAAGTTGCCCGCGCGAAGCAAGTCCTGGCACGTCTGATCACTATATCGAAACTGCGAAGCGAATCGCCAGGGAGACACCAAACTCGTTTTATCCGGACCAGTACAATCATCCCGCAAACCCTGCAGCTCACTATCGCACGACGGGTCCGGAAATTTGGGCGGACACCGAGGGTCAGATCACTCACTTCGTTTCGGGTATCGGTACAGGAGGCACAATCAGCGGTGTTGGAAGGTTCTTGAAGGAGAAAAACCCAAACATTAAGATCATAGGCGCCGACCCGTATGGCTCCGTTTTCAAAATCTACAAAGAGACCGGTCAAATGACGGAAGGAACGGCTTATGAGGTTGAGGGCATTGGCCAGAACGTGATTCCTGGTAACGCCGACATGAAGGTTATTGATGAAATAATCAACATCACCGACCGTGACTCCTTTGAATGCTCACGCCAACTGTCACGCGTTGAGGGAATCTTCTGCGGGGGCTCAACAGGAACAAATTTCGCAGCTGCCTTAAAGGTGGCAAAGGGTCTTGACGAGAACGATCTCCTCGTTTTCCCAGTGTGCGATACCGGCGAGCATTACTTATGGAAACATCATTCGGACGAGTGGATGAAAGAAAAGCAACTGCTGGAACCACAAAAAATCACAGCAGGTTTGATCTGCGAAACAAAGGGCCCGAGGTCGCCATCCACTCTCGTTTACACAACTCCGACTGAAACGGTGGCAGTTGCTCTGACGAAAATGACGGAAACCGGCGTCTCGCAGGTTCCGGTGCTCGCGGAGAACCGCTCGGTAGGCGCATTGCGCGAGAGTCGAGTGCTGGGGAAGCTTCTCGACAATCGCAGTCTAATGGAGTCTCCAGTCGGCGAGATAATGGACGCGAGTTTTTTGGTTGTTGGAGTAGACGCGCGTATAAAGGAAGTAACCCGCGAGCTTCATCGCAGTCCGGCTGTGTTGGTTGAAGATTACAAGCGGATCGTGGGTATTATCACACGCCATGATCTGCTTGATACGCCGGACGAACACGCAGCGATGACTGCGGACACGTAAACCGCGAGACAAATTGACGGGCCAGGATTTCCTGCTGCTTCGGCCTATCCGATCCCGCAGTGAAGGCACGTTGGGAGGCTTCGAGAAGTCATCTCCGCTCATTAAGGGTCAAGACATTTCAAAAGTATCAGCCAACCGGGCGCGATCGGTTCTGAGGTGATCCCACTTAAAAGGCCGATAGACTACCCGCATTAGTCCAAGATAATATTAAAGCCATCTCAGGCATTACGGCGAAAGTCTATGAGTGCGGAGCACGCCCACACTACACGCTCGTCTTTTATTTGTCGAAACGCTTTTGATGACTGCCTATGGAAACAGCGGCGAGGTTTTTGGGGTCGACGGCGTTTGGCTAGGCGAATCTTTGAGAGGCAGCCGCGGGCCGGGCAGCTACGCTCCCGACAAATAGTTCCACTCTCCGAATGTCATTTAAGTGGCGGACATTGGCACGGTCGATAGGGGCTAGTGGTGATCACGACGTGGCGAATGAGCGCGGACTCTTATTATGGATAAGGAGCGGCGGTGCGAACCTGGAGTGAGGTAAGTGACGAAGACGATCCGAATCCTTTTTCTTGCTGCCGGGAACGACGACGAGAGCAGGTCGCGCTCGCAACAGGAGGCCAGGGCAATAACTGAGCACCTGCGGAAGAGCGAAGAGCGGGACTCGTTCGAAGTAATCACCAGATGGGCAGTTCGGGTAAGTGAGTTGCAAGGGCATTTGCTCGAACTGCAGCCGCATGTCGTTCATCTCAGTGGACAGGCGACCGAAGCAGGAGAAATTCTGTTGTCGGATGATCGGGAAGGCCAGCAGACAGTCAGCCTGCAGGCCATGGCGGAGCTATTCAGAATCCTAAAGGACAATATCCGTGTTGTCGTCTTGAATCTCCCCCACTCCGACGGTCTGGCCCACCACTTGAGGTGGCTCGTCGACTTCACGGTTTCCATGAGAGGCGTGGTCGAACGCAAGGCGGCGGTCACTTTCTCAGCGCACTTATATCAGGCCCTCGGCTACGGACGCACCGTGTCCGAAGCGTTCGAGCTTGCGGTAAACCAACTCATGCTCGACGGCCATGCTGGCTACAGAAATCCAGCCCTTTTTGTCCGCGTGGGAGCCAATACCGCTCGCCGGCTGATGCCGGATTCGGCCGCTCCCGGTACGTCAGAAACCATCAGGCAACTCAGCCACATTGCAGCCGGAGACGCGCAGTTCATCATGAACGATCGGTTCGGGATCTTTGGTGGAGACGTGCGCCTCGATCAGGGACTCTACGTTGACCGTAAGATTGAACAGAGTCTCAGCCAAATACTTGCTAAACGGAAAACTAAGGCCCCTCTCGTCCTGATAGTTGGCGAAGCAGGGCACGGAAAGACGAGTCTCCTTTGGCACGTCTACCACTCGCTGCCGCGCGCCGACCAGTGGGAGCCTTTGTTCATAAAATCGACGCTGTTCCTCGGCCGAAACGCATCGCGGCGCACCGCTCGAGTGAGCCTGACCGCTACCTTTAACCGGGACAGTTTGCTGGCCGCTGCGGCCGATGCGAGTGAGAACGGCCTTCAACCGGTAATACTTCTCGATACGGTCGACCTGTTGCTACGTGATGAGGAGGGTCGCAACTTTTTGCTAAAGCTGGCCATGACCCTGCAAGAGAAGCGATGCTTCGTCGTGGCTACGTGCCGTCCGCAGGAAGCCATGCTTCTCTTCTCGCTCGATCCGATCAAGCTAACACTCCGGGAGTATGACGAGAGTGAGTTGAACGAGGCCATCAATAAGCACGCCGCGCGCTTCTACGCGCCCTCGGTGCGAAAGAACTACGCCGAGGAGTTTGCGCACCTGCTTAACGCCGTAGCTCGTGGGCTGCCGGTGCGAGAGGTTTGTTCTAACCCGCTTACCTTGCGCATGTTGTTCTCCATCTATGCTCCTGCGGCGATCCCGGAGGATATCAACGTCTTTAAGCTTTACCAGGAATATTGGACCCATCGCGTCGAACAGGATCTAAGGGCTGGCAACCCGCTCGGCGCGCGATCATCGCCCGACCTTAGAAAGGTTGCGGCGGGGGTGGCCTTGGCTATGCTGGCCGAAGGTACTCCAGAGCTTGACTGGCAGCGGTTGGAGAGCGCGCTGACGGAACTCGGCCGGACGAAAGACGGTGTCAGCGATTTAGTTGACCGGGGCATCCTCAACGATTCTGAATCGGGCACCGTCACTTTTTTCCACCAGACATTCTTTGAGCATAGCGCGGCGCGCGGGCTGCTCATCTGGCGCGGCATCGAGGGTCTTTCGGTCTTGCGCGAGCGCGGGCGTTTGCGTCCCAACGACCTGTTCGTGAGCCCGGTCTTTGAACATGCGCTTCTCTTGTCAGAGGGACAAACGAGTCGAATCGCCGAAGCGGCGGACGCATTCCTCGTCGAACTCATTCAGAGCGATGTCCTCACGCTGATGTTGTCAGGGATCTACGTGTATTGTCACCGGCAGACGGTTCCCGCCGCGACGGCCAGCATAATGCGAACGTTCTTACTCACCGCGGCGGAGTCGTCCGTCATGCGTTTTCTCGAACTGGCGCCCAACACCTCCAGCCGCCGAATTGAGATGCTCTTCTCTGAGTTGGATGTTATCTGGGGGCGAGGGAACTGGAGAGAGCAGGAGCACGTGTTGAAACTGCTTGAGCGGTTGGTGCCCAGAAGTTGCTTCGCAGTCAGGAAGTTCGTCGAGCAGCACGACCTCCTGAAATATGTGCTCAGCAAGCCACGAGGATTCCCCGGTGAGTGGAAACTTCTGCGGATGCTGACGGCCATGGCCGAGTACGATCAGACCTGGAGTCTGCGCATGCTGATCGAGCTTTACCTCAAAGCGATACCACGGGTTGAAAGCCGCGAACTGCAAACTGCAGTGCTTAATGCTCTCTGCGATCGGGCAGACCTCTTCGGAAAAGCCGATCTTGCCACACGATTCGAGGAAGCTACCGCGCATGTAAATCTTGACCGGGCTCGCAATGTCGAAGCCCTCTCGATCGCTTACGGACGCCTGTTGAGCGTCGAGTGGCGCGCCCATGGCCGCTCTGTTACAAGCATCGTGCGGGAAATTAAGCAGATGGAACACGGTCTCAAACTGATCGCGCGAATGAGAGGGCTGGTGTTTGTCTTGTTAGAGGGCGACGAGAACGATGCCGAAGTCGCTTTTTCCTCTTATAAGACCGAGGTTGATACGCCTCGTGAATGGCTTTGGACAAGGGTGGTCTGGCCCCAGATACTGCTCGGCGGCGAGCCGACCGGCTCAATCTCTCCTGTGGTCGCCTACGCTCGACGCGAGGCGAATCGAATCTTGTCAGAGCAAGTCTCGTGTGGCGCAGATGACGTAGCCGACAGCCTCGCCGGCAGGATCCGTACTTCGATTCGAGAGGCTTCGCTGCCGCCCGAAGAACTACTGAAGTTGTTAGACATTTCGGCACTCTCAAATCCGGTCAGATGGTTAAGCCTGGAGCAATACGTACCCTTGCTCGCTGATGCGTTCGTCGCTGGACATGCGGGTGCCGTGGCGGCCATGAATCAATTGCTCACCGAACCGGAAAGGCTGTGGCCGGCAGTCAGGCAGGTGGTCAGCCCGCGATTGAAACGCTTGAGCGCGTCGGGTGGGCGCAGCGCTGAAGCGCTGCTGATTGTCTCGCTAAAAACTGAGGATGCCGCTAACCTGCTGCGGGCGTTGGAACAGTCCTTGCCAGGCGCCTACCAAAGCCAGCGAGACGAGCTACTTAGTTTCCAACAGCGGTTGCTGCGTTCCCCGTCAGCCCGGAAGCGAAGCACGGCCGTGCTCATCTGGTCGCAACTCCTACGGCTTATGCTGGCACCCGCTCCGGAGTTGCAAGAGTTGCGGCTCCTACTTGCGAATGAGAGCGACGCCTGCACGCGCGGGCACCTCATAACTTTCATAAGCCAAACGTTGCAGGGCGCGGAAGTAGATATCAACGACGTCGTGGATTTGCTTGTTTCTCTCGCGATGGCTAAAGACACCGACACTCGCGAGAAGGCTTTAGCCAGCGTGCTCAAGATTGTCTCGAAAGCGCCTGAGGACCCCGGGCCTTACGCGATGCGCCTGCTTAATGCGGCCCTGGCGCCACCTACAAATGCGGCGCGACTCAGCTTGATGCGCCCCCTCGTCAAGCGGTTGATCGATACCGACGTAAAACTAGCCGCGGCTACTTTTGAGAGATTGCTGACCGAGTCTAGAACGGCCGGCTTGGGATTCAATGGAAGTCGCACACTGCTCGGACGTTTCAAGTCAGTGGCCCGCGCACTCGTGCGCGCCGCGCCGCCGGCGATCTCGCGCAGGCTCGTAGCTTCCGTGCCCACCCTCGACCGGGCGCTCGGTGTTTTAGTCGTCGACTCGGTCTGCCAAGAAGTCCGGCACGAGCTTAATTCCGAACTGGACGAACTGCTGAAGCAGGATATTCACAATGATGTGAAACAGGTGATACTCAAGTACAAGCACACTCACGAGCGCGCGGCTGGCTGGCCGGAACTGTATGCTCTGCTGCATCGCGACACCCTTATCGAGGCACCCTCCAGGACGAATGCTTATTGATGGAGTGCTACACCGTTTTTGGTTGTGTTCGGCGTGACGAAGTTGGTCGTGGTACGGCGAAGGTCGGCGGGCCGAAGGTGATGTCTCACCTTTCCGCGTACCATTTAGCCAGTTGTTTATGGATCGCATCGGTTGCCGCTGCATCAACGTGATTCCACGCCTTTAGTGCTGCTTCGGCATTACCGATGGCTTGAGCCCGATCATTAAGCTTGGCGAACGCGAGGCTCAGGTTCCACAAGGCCTCGCCTTCGCCGAACTCATTGTCCAGCTCGCGATAAGTCTTGAGCGCTTCTTCGTGAAGCATTATGGCCCGCGGCATATCCCCTTCTTCTGAATATGCCTCGCCGAGATTATTCAGAGCCGCCGCGGCCCCTTGGTCATCACCAAGCTCGCGAGAAATGGTTAACGCCTGCTCTAAATAAGTAATTGCTTCCGGCAGATTACCCAAACTGTAGTAGGCCACGCCCACATTCAGGATCGCAGTCGCCTCTCCCGCGCGGTCCCCGAGCTCGCGGGTCAAGGTCAAATGTTGTTCATAAAAGGACAGAGCCTCTGACGGTTGTCCCAGCTCAAAATATGCATTGCCGAGGTTTCCCAGGTCGGCAGCGATTCCCCTCACGTTATTGATCTCCCGATCAATATTAAGTGCCTCTTGCTGACACTCGATCGATCGGCGGGCTTGGCCCGTTTCCCGGTACGCATTACCCAAGTTACCCAGAATACTACTTTCGCTTTGACGGTCTTCAATCTCACGGGCAATTTTCAGTGCTTCTTCATAATGAGTGATCGCCCGACTAATCTTGCCCAAGTTGGCGTACGAAATCCCCAAGTTGATTAATTCCACGGCTTCGCCTCGACGGTCCCCGACCTTCCGATCGATCGCCAATGCCCGCTCGTGCAATTCGATAGCCCGCCGCTGGCGGCCAATTGCGGTATAGGCGTTGCCGAGATTACCCACGATTTTACTTACAAGGTTAGGGTCAGAAATCTTCTCTGCGATTGCCATGGCTTCTTCGAAGAGCTCAATCGCGCGGCCCGCGTCACCGCAATCGCTGATCGCATTCCCAAGATTGGACAGCGCTTGGGCTTCATTACGAAGATCAGGAATGGCGCGACCTATGACAAGTTGACGATTGAAGAATTCGATGGCCCGAGGTAAGTCGCCCAAAGCTGAATAGGCGGTTCCCAGGTTACCCAGGTCGGAGGCCTCGCCTCGTCTGTTTTCAAGTTCCCGATCAATCCGCAGAGCCTGTTCGTAGCACTCGATGGCGCGTTGTTCCTCGCCCAAATCGGAAGCGACGACACCTAAATTAGTCAGCCCTATTCCTTCCCCACGACGATCTCCAATCTTACGGCTGATAATCAGAGCTTGCTCGTAATAAGCCATCGCGCGGCGAGCTTCGCCCAACAGGTGATAAGAGGCGCCGGTATTAATCAATGCGGCGGCTTCGCCTTCATGGTCTCCAATCTCACGGTAGATCACCAACGCTCGCTCATGCAGAGCAAACGAGTCTTTCACATTTCCGAGGTTCGCATGGACGTGCGCTAAATTATCCGACGCGATTGCCTCTCCGCGGCGGTCACCTGCCTCACAGCAGATTGTCAGAGCTTCCTGCTGATACTCTGCGGCGCGGTAAATCTCTCCTAAGTCGATGAATGCATCACCGAGATTGGCGAGCGTGCCGCCTTCGGCCGCTCGATCGCCGTCCGCCCGATGAAGAATCAATGCTTCCTCGTAAAGCTCAACTGCGCGCCTGGCATTACCTAAACTCAGATACGCAGTGCCGAGATTCGAAAGAGCGGCTGCCAGTGGTTTACGTTTGCTCGCATTAATGCCAGCATTCATGGCAGCTTCAAGCCAGTGAATGAGATCCCGAGGATGTCGGCACACACGCATCACAGATCTGCCGGCGTCCGAATAGTCAAAACAGAGTTCGGATGCCAAATCATCATGGGCGCCATTCTGTTCAGCCCAAGCCTGACCAGCTTGAATGTTTCCCCAGTCTCCTGCGAAGATGTCGATCGCCTGCATTGCGCCTTCACATCCTGTTTCGTACAACGCGTTTACTTCCTGCAATCGATTCAGATAGTGGCCGGAGTGTCGGAGATAGGCTTCACGTGTGCTGGGCATTAGCTATGAGACCAGAAGAAACGAGCGTATATCATCATCAGGCATACCGAAACGGTTCAGACTGGTTTCTTGCGCCAGTGCCCTACGAAGATATCTTCAATCTGGCTTCATCAGGAAATCAAAATTCTGTATCTTAAGCAAGAGAATCTCTTCTTGAGAGCCGACGCGGGAATTTTCGGGAGCCCTCCCGCCCCACATGCTTCGGCATCCGGTGGCCAACGAGGTGCTCGGAATGGCGTCGGCCGACTGCTGCTTGACTCGACTCGATCTCACCACCTCTTCCAAGTGAATAACTATTTCTCCCCCTGCTGATCATACAATCGGCAGTCATAGGCCACGTCGACTGGATCCGTAGCCGTTGAAGGAGGTGCCGCGATAAGTCGGCGCATAAATGGTTTCTTGGGCAAAGCTTTGACGTGAGCCCGAGCATTCTCTTTCGTGGTTTAGAGACTCTGGCGCTAGCCACTCAGGTGCGTTGATGGCGAGTTCAACCCCAATCGTGGCTTCAAACTGCACCCGCTGACCGGCCTCCGGCGATTGAAGCGTTATCTGGCCGGGCGACAGATTGGTGTACCACGTGCTACCCAAGACTCTTACCATGAGATGGACGGAATGTGCCCGATCTTCCGCCGTCATCAGGGGCAAGCCGACCAAATCTGGAACGACTGTAGTTGGTGGCTGGCTTCTTTCCCACTGGTAATTGCGAACGAGTGATACGAAGAGCGGCAATGATAGGAGACTCACGAAGCAAATCAAACGCGGTAGAAACTCAAGGCGTCGATTTCGTTTCGCTAGCACGTGACTTTGCGGTCCACCGCGTTTGAGTAACGCAAAGATGAAACCCCATAGACGGTAATGTTGTGAGCCATAAGTATGTCGTTTTGAGCTATACATGCACATCACTGCCTTCAGCTCTTTACTCGGTTGTTTTATCGAGTGGGATTTTCGAGGACTTCCAGCAACGCTTAACTTCCAATTTGTACTTCCGGCAAGTTCAGCTTCCGAAACCGACATTATCTTCGAATTGTGGTTGGTCTGTTTACGAGGTTTTGGAAAACTCGCGGCAAATAATTGCTTCCATCGGCGGCAAACTAATGGGTCAAGTCACAGAGAACTGCTCAGATCAACATGCTGCGACCGAAATTCGTATATTCCGCATCGCGCAATGGAACCTCCGGTGCAACCGCTGGCGCGCCTTCAGATTTGGTTCGGACGACTTAACTTTGTCGTTAACGAATAGAACGCGTGAAACCCTTGCTAATCCCGCGCGCGACTGTCCCTACGATAGTCGTGTCGCGCAAACATCAAGAGTACGCATCAAGCGCTCGTAACCTCGCTCCTCGTCGAGACCTGCGCAATGTAAGTGGCTCAAACGATCGGGCATCTCGCATGGCTCCAATTTAAACGGAATCAGAAATATTGACCCTTCCGGCTTTTCATCGGCCAACTCAAGGGCTATTAGAATCTCCTTTTGAATGTATCCGTCCTTGTTAATAGCACTTTTGGAAAGACAAACAATCACGACATCACTGTTTTTCACAGCCTTCGGAATTTCAATCTTCCAATTCTGCCCAGGCAGCAGCTTTTCCTCATCTAACCAAGCGTCAATGCCGTTTCCATTGAGACGCATGTACAACTGGCGCACTACTGTCTTGTCAGCCGAGCAGTGACAAAGAAAAACACGTAAGGGACGTTGGTAATCTGTGCTGCTGGGAACGCTCGGGATGCGATTAACCACTGGCCCTAGAGTTGAAAAAGCTGCACCTGGTACAACCGGATACGACAGGTTAGAACTGATCGGTTTGGAATCAAGTTCAGCGCGCCAATAGCTAGCCGCTTCTGGACGGAACCCGCCATAATTTGGCGAAGGCGCAACTTCATCAAAATTAAGCAGCTTGGCAACTTGAACCAACCACTCTCCAAGTGATACAGCACCTTTGTCTTCTTGCCAGAGGTTGCCAGTAATGCAAATTGGCAAACCCTCGCGAAAATGCGGGGGACCACGGAATGGGGGTCGAAGTCACCCAAAAGGCCGGATGTGTAAAAGGATAATTTCCGTTCGCGAGCAGATCGATCTTAACGGACGTTTTGTCGCAGAATCGTCTCGGACCAATTAGAGTTCTGATGTGATAATCGATCAAATAATATGTCGCCAAGTGACCCTCATCGTCATTCACAATCGGGTTTATTCGGCCTTCGAGATCATCTGCATTTCGATACGCTGTTACTATCATGATGGGGCAGCTCATTTGCATCGCGGTGCGATAGTCGAGGCGTAGGCGCTCCTGAAGTTGTTGCATTGTCAGTTTTTGCATGTCGAACGGCGAGTTAGTTAAAACGCACCTTAACCCATCTCAGCCCTTGTGCACGTCGAACGGTTGTGATCTTGCACTCGGCAAGAGGACGGCGTCAACGCGGATCCTGGCCGCGAAGAACGAACGTCGGGCGCCACCATTAGTCTGGTAGTTGGCGGCCAAATAGGGTCCTCGCGATTTGGAGCTGCGAATTCGTCATTTTTCTCCGAGTCAAGCCTTCCAAACAGAATAATTCGACGGACAATAATAGTGCACCCTATCTGACCCTCTTGGGTTAAAATCGCGCCGATGATTGCCGCTTACCCTCTGGCTTTAGTTCCGCAGATCAAAAACACGACAGTCAGCGCTCCGAGATCCGAAGGTATCTCAAGAACAACGCCGTCCCTCTTGGTCCCGTGGTCTGGTACGAGGACACCGAAACGAAGCGGCCAGCGTTTGATCGCCTTCAAGCCGACATCTTTCCGGGCAATATCAAAACAGTCATCCTGTGGAAGCTCGATCGTTTGAGCCGCAATCTCCGAGACGGAGTTAATGTCCTAGCAGATTGGGCCGAAAAAGGAATAAAGATCATTGTCATAACACAGCAGCTTGAACTCAGCGGTGTCATCGGAAGAACGATTGCGGCCGCACTTGGAATCAGCAACAGAACATTAAGGCGTTACACCAATGCCGACGAATCTCGGATTTGACCCAATTGCCTTCTCGCTTAGCGCGGCCACAACCTCACCATGTCAACAACAATGGATCAGCAAGCAACATCACGGCTTCATGAGGCAAAGCTTCGGTTATCCGTGTATTTATAAAGCAGCCACCGTTTTTTCTTGGTCTAAAAAGATTTCGGTTCGATCAAGCGATAGTTGTGAACGGCTCTCGACTCAAGGTATCGCTAATATTTCTGACCCAATAAGAGCAAAAGACTTTGAGAACAACCATCTTCCTCCTCATAGACGCCGGCGAGTACTTCTTAAGACGCAGTCTGCAGCCCAGCTTTCGATGAACGCCGTCGTTAGCGAAATCAACTCAAAGTCGCGAGTCGCATATTTCGCAACCTGATCAAGATCCGCCCGATAGGCAACTCTCGTTTTGGCACTGCGCTCATGCGTGGAGAAATAACCCCGAAAGAAGTCATCGATCGCTGATCTAGTAACATACACATGCACCTCCGCAAACAGTTCTTTCCGAACTGTCCAAGAATGAAGATCTTGGTAAATCGCTTAGTGGGCAGGAAAACCGCGGGCGAGTCTAAAAAGCGCACGTCGTTCTTTCAAGGAAATACGAACAATCCGAGCCGAAACACTTTCCAAAATTCAGTTCAGTTTGATTTTGCGTCTTGCTATTGTGGGGAAAACGGTTTCGAGTCATAATGCACCCCGCTCAAGACCGCTCAGTACCAACAGGCGTTTTTTCTTCGCTCGGGATAACGAGGAATAACAGTGCTATTTCTGCGCGCGATACTGCGACTTATTAGGTTTGGCACCTCGCTTCTTTGCTTTTTGGCAATATTCCTTCCCTTACTCGCCAGAACCAAGAATCTCGTATTAAGCCTCAGTGAAGCAATCCCTTTGCTTTTCATTTGCATGTGCACCTTTATTGCGAACGACTTAGACGATATAGAGAGGGATCGCGTTAATCATCCCGATCGGCCGCTGCCAGCTGGTCATCTCACCGAAGAATTTGCTGCGATCTTTTTTTTCATTTCGCTGGGCTTGGCACTTTTTTCGACGAGATTCTTGGTTCCCCAAGACATTGCCTTTTGGTATTACACGCTAATTGCGTTAACTATTAGTTACCGATATGCAGTTGCGTTTTTACCAAGCGTCAAAACCTTATACACGGCCGTCGCAAGTTCACTGCCGCTTCTGCTGATTGCAACCTCCTACCCTCATGAGCAAAAACTAAGGGTTGCCGCGGCGTCCGTCTTTCTATTCATATTGGCGCGAGAAATATGCGGTGATCTACAAGACAGAGCCGGAGACCCGGTCTCCATCATGCATCGGTTTAGTCCCTTATCGCTCGCTCTTGCTGCCTTTGTTCTTCAAGTGTTGGGGTTAGTTTTGCTGGCGTTCCAAACGAGCAATCGAGGAGATCTCATTGCTCTAATTTCAATGACAGCCTTGCTCAGCTTGTCGGGAGTCTATTGGTTCAAATTGGCAAGCTACCGGAGAGCGACATTCCTAATGAAGATTCAGTTGTTTGTCGGACTTTATTTTCTCGTTTGAAAGCCGTTCACGGGTAAATGGCCCTTAACGATCCCTGAAGCAATGTTTGAGTTTTCTTGGGCGCAGTCTCACGACGGTTCAAAAAGAGAACCACTGTCCAGGAGGTTAACATCCATGTCCAACTCACCCGTGAATGTAGATCTCATGTCGCCCTCTGAAGCGTATAGAGAAGCTACCGGCTCGCTTGTTTATAGGCTCTCAGAATTGATGTTCGGAAGTCTTTTGGCTGCCTATAGCTTAGGATTTGTCGGAGCCATTGCCGCTCGTGGCAGTCAAGTTTCTGCACACGGGCGTTTGGGAATTGGCTTGCTGGCTTTGCAATATCTCTGTATCTCTATATCGTTTGCCTATCTCACCACCAGTTTGTACCTCACCTACCACGTGGGAATATTGACTATGCCTCAGCTCCCTTTCGATCGCCTCGGCAGAGACTTCTCGATCGCATTCTTTCAGGCTGTTTTCTTCGGATTGTCGATGCTCCTGCCTGCGCTATTCCCGATATTACTGTCGTTGAATTTCTTAGTGTCCGGCTGGCGTAAGAATGACGAATACAGAGGTTTGGCTTTTCGTCTATTCAAGAAAAACGGTCCGGAAAAATCTCGTGACGATTCCGATGACATACTGATATTTCGTGAGGAGCTTGCAAAACTCCTGCAAGGCAAGCGTCAACTCAAGGTTTGGGCGCCAATAGGACCAGATATTCGAAGATATGGATTGTTGGCACTTAAAATTGGGTTGGCTGTGATCAGTATTTGTCTGGCGCTGGAGTATGGCGAAATGGCGCTTCAGAACTCTCAGTGTATACCTAGATTAAAAGACAAATGGGTTTTGCAGCAACTTCTAATCTCGATTGAGTTAGTTGCGGCGACAATCATAATCATGGGGTATGGATCACGGGTCTTGAGAAGACGCGCATCGTTCATCGGATTCCCGGTTAAGAATCCTGGTTTTCGTATCGAACAGCCCGAAACAAAGGTCACAGATGGTAGCGACGCTCATGCGAACCCGCAAACTGAGAAACGTCCACTAATAGACAGGGAGTTTGATGACTTACAAGCGGAGCTAAAAGAGTTGTGCGAGAGATTGTTTCCTAAGAGTTGAATAGCCGTGGATCAACGACTCAAGATTGCACTGAAAGTCGCAATGAAGATTACTAGAGTAGATTCAGCTTTGTTCGTTCTTCAAGGTTCAATTTGAATTCCGTTAAAGCATCTGAGGTAGGGCCATGCCGGTTAATCAAGAGGTGATCGAAGCTTTCACAGAACCAGACGCCCGAAGTCTCCCTGCAAACAGTGCCGAGGAAAGAGTCGTCCTGGTGAACGAACAGGACAAAGCAATAGGAACAGAAGACAAAACCCGAGCCCACTTGCTAGGGATGCTCCATCGAGCTTTTTCGGTATTTATTCTCAATCCCGCAGGCCAACTACTGGTGCAGAAAAGGTCCTTGACGAAGTATCATTCGCGCGGACTATGGTCGAATACTTGTTGTGGTCATCCTCGCCCTTACGAAGCCGTTGACAAGGCGGCATGCCGGAGACTCAGAGAGGAAATGGGTTTCGACTCAAACTTGAGAGAAGTTTTCAGTTTTGTATATAACGCTAAGCTCGAAGATGGAATCACTGAAAACGAATATGACCATGTTCTGGTCGGCTCCTTCGACGGCATTCCTCAACCTGACCCGTCGGAGATCTCCGAACGGAAGTGGGTGGACTTAGAAACGCTAGGAGCGGATCTCAAGGAGCACCCCGAGAATTACACGTATTGGTTTCGGCTTTCCTTTGATCGGTTTTTTCAAGTCATTCATTTCCGCAATCCACCGCAGTCGACAATTCCAGCTGAGCACCACTCACGTTCATGATTCTCTCGCACCTTCTTGCGGCTATTAGCGCGCTCGTACATTCACGCCGATATAAAAGGGCGCTTGCGATCTCTCGATCTGAGCGTGGTCGTTACATAAAGAAATCAACTCGTCTCGCTCTATGCTATGCGGGCTTCGGAACTCCCTGGAACTTTAAGGAAGCATGGAAGGCTGGCGAGGCAGCCTTTCTTTCTTGTGCGTACGATGTCGTAACGGATTGGCGACATTTCGACAAGGAGGCACGCACCGCTTTTGAGAGGATTTTAACTGACTTGTCGCAAGTTGAGCTTCAAACATTGGCAATGACGTTATACGACAAAGATTCGAACAATCAGCTCGCTGACGACGGCCTTGAACGCGGAGCCGTAGCGCTGGAATTCATTCTCAAGACGATGGAATGTGAAAAGCAGCGAGCGGCGGCGTGGGGCGATTTGGTCAAACTCGGTGAACTTCTGCAGATTGTAGATGATGTGTTTGATTATGAGGACGACGCAGATGTGGGTGAGCAAAACTGTCTCACGACCCCTAAGAGGGATGTCTATTTAATGCGGCTTATTGAGGAACTGAGTCGCCAAAACACTCGCCGACTATTTGGTCATGCGGCTTCTGTCTTAGTCTTGGCCATTGGCCACGCGAGAAAAAAGGCGAGAGTTCTGCTATCAAACTCGGCCACCTAGATTTGGCCAGCCGTGTGGCGGCAATGTTCGCTGGGATTATTGGAGTAGCGAGCAACCGACCGCGATTAACAAAACTACGACGATAAGTAAGGTACTAATTATTATGATCCAGAAAACAATGCGCGCCCGCGCAAAAAAGTGGGACACCCCTAGTTGAGCGAAGGATTCGGGCGACAACATTTCTTGTGCCCGCTGCAAATCTCGCACTCCAGTCCACAGTCCCCAACTTACGGATCCGACGGCGATTGTGAATAGCCCCGTAACAATTACGAGAGTTGAAGCAGCCACAATCCGAAGTGACATAGGAACGGGATGGGAAAGAACATAACCCAGGATTGCTGCGGTAATTGCGAGATAAAAGGTAATGGCTTTCATTAATAAGTTGGCAGTTTCCTTTAGAGCCTCCCAAAGGAATTCAGTTAGGCTGTGGAGAGCCGCTTGTGTTGAAGGACTTCCACCGGACGCGTCTTGTGGTGCTGGGCTTTCGACGATCATAGGAGCGCTTGAATTATTGACCAGCGAAATAGCCAAAATAAAAACAACGCGGCATTTGCATGACCCAAGTCATGTAATTAACTTCAACGGCCTGTTGTTTTGATCGCTCCGGTAAGACCATGGGACGCCTGTCAATTGTCCGACGCAATCTAGCCATAGAGTCCAAAGCTCTTTGAAGTTTGGCCTTGGCTTCTGCCCGTTGAATCGACTCGGTAATCGGCCCCGGTTCAAATTGCGCCGACTTTCTTTGCACAACCTCTTTCATACTCGCGGACTCCTGCCTTCGATACAGCAAAGTGTAAGAAGCGTGCTGCACGCTGTCAAAAGAGTTTCCGCGTTCCTAAGTCACACCGCGCGGTAGCGCTTTCCTTTATGCGACGTCCCAGAATGCCTGTAGCATTTCCGAGAATTTCTTATGTGTCTGAACCAGCATCCGCTTCGCTCCGGAGCGCAACCGCTGTTAAGCATAGCCCCGAAGCCTGTCTCTAGAATTAAAGTCAGACATTATAGGCGAACATTGCGAGTTCAGAACATGAGTTGAACTCGATGGCAAAAGTGACGCTGACAGTTTTACGCACGTTACGGTAAAGGATAAGCAATTAGCCCAAGAGTTGCTGAAGGCAAAGATTAAAGAGGCTAATCGACGAAGGCAACGCACTCTTTAGTAAGCCTTTAATAAATCCAAACGGGACAAAACTCTATTCGTTCGCGAGCGCGTGAAGGAAGGAACTAAACGGGAACCGATCTCCGGGACACTCGGTACTCGAGTTCACATCATGGTGAGGTCTGTCGATTGCAACGGAATATTATATTTCCGTTTTAGATGACGACAGAGTCCTACGAGCGAACGCATCTGCGCCTCAGTTGGTTGCATCAATCCTTCCTCACCGTAGGGGTTATCTCTTGAACTGAAGTCCCCCACCCAACAAATTCCCAAGTAGGAGTTGTAACCCCGGGCATGAGCTCCCTTACAGTGTTCGGGCCGGCCCTGCTGAACCGTGCCGTCTGGCAAAATGATGTAATGATATCCTGCGTCGTAAAAGCGTCCCCAATAAAAAGTACGGTAACCTCTCGCGCGGTGAATTTTATCAATAAGAGTGACGTCGACGGATCCGGAGTCTGTCGAAGCCGGAATGGCAGAATGATGAATTATTATCCCACTCGGCCTGATAGTGTTCTCAGCGGAAACGCTGCAGAAGGCTACCGTCGCTACAGCTAGTAAGCTGAACGCGCCCCAATAAAAAAGTTTCCGCGAATAAACCATCCTTGGGGATTAGAAGTCCCGGGCTCCCGCCACCCGGTTTCCGCAGTTGACTGCTGCGGCCAGGTGCGGGTTCGCCGGTACAAGGAAAATCGTTCCACTGAGTCCATGGCCGGCAACGATGCCTCGAGAGCGCGTGACTTAATTAGTACCGTGGCCGAGTTAGCGTTTGTGAAAAGAACAATTGAACGATCCAATAATGCTCCATTTTCCACACGGCTGAGTAGCCAATAAGTGTCACCGGAATCCGGGTCATTCGGCGGTGTTTGCCGCGATGACAGGCCCAGAGTTGCCGTGATCAAGAACTGATCGCCGTGGGGCGCAACAATAATCGAATCTTTCGGGATCTCGGCCGCATGAAGTTGCAGTGATTGCACGAGATCGGTCCGCCTCGACTAGGGTTGCCTCAATATCAGGATTCTTGTCTCTCCAAGCATTCCGAGCTCTCGACCCTTTCTTAATTAGCTCAACGTGCTTGGCTTTAACCATCTGATCTGAGTCATTCCTAATTCCAAATCAAAAGTCGCTAATCTAAGGAGAATACTACATTAAGAAACCTGAACCGGACGACGAGAAAGACACTCTTAAAGATTCCAATAAAACGGGGGAGTATTCCCGCGGATGTAGTTTGGCAAAAGACCATCGCTTTAAAGGGCTAAGCCGCGACTCGTCTAGGGTTTCCATTTCGCGCAACCAACCAATAATTTGGTTCCAACTCGGAATGGTTAGGGACGCCAAAATTCTCCGGCTAAATTTTGAAAATCCGAATGTGCTTAGCATCCGACGTCGTCTTAATAGACGCTGGTTTCCAAAAGGACTTTGAAGCCATTTTGATGTGGCAGGACTTGAAGTTCCCCCAGCAATTGCTAAGTTTTGTTTGCGGCGCGATCACTTAACCAATCTATAAGCGGCACGAGCGCCTCGGGCATTTCGGCATCAGAGGCGGTTACGGTATGAGTGACATCGCCGTCGGTGATCGTCACGCGGTAACGAAACGCATCCCGAGAGCGATCGGAATGCGGATCAGGGTTGACGCGGCTTCTCTGGGCGTGCTTCACCAGGCCCAGTAAGTCGCGAGCGTCGTCGGGAGTCAGATCGTCGGTGTCTATTTCCAGTTTCTGGCGCAGCGCAGGAGCGGCGAAGCCGCCTGTCCTAGAGTACTCAATTTTCATGGGACCAGCCTCGGTTCAGTATCACCGGCTGTCCTTTTATTTGTCCAGCACTGGCCCCGGTATTTGAAGTCGAATATTTCGCGGTGCGCGACTCGATACTCGGTCCGGGGCCAGCGCTCGTGAACGGTTGCAGCCGTGCGGTCTAAGCCACTGCGGCCAAAGCGGCACTCACTTTGATTCCCACGTTGTCCCAGGCATCAAGGACTGCTCGCTGTTGTTTGCTGCCGGCGCCAAATTGGATAGCGGCAACTTGCGAAGAAATATCCGCACAATCCTGAAAGTCAGATTGAGCGGAAAGCTGCTTAAGTGTCTGGTACCAAATCGCGCCGGCGTCTTCCCACGCAAAACCACCGAGAGTAGTCGCGACCTGGTAGAACACGAAGTTTGGTATTCCCGAATTGATGTGAACTCCGCCCGAGTCGTTATCATCGTCGTCGGGCAACACAACAAAGTCCCGCATATGCTTTGGCTGCGGGTCCTTGCCACCAAACCGTGGATCGTCGTAGGCGCTGCCCGGATCCTTCATTGAACGCAAGGCCACGCCATTAAAGCCCGGCGCCAGTATTTCTGCGCCGATGAGCCAGTCCGCTTGATCCGCTCTCTGGTTGTTTACCTTCTGCTTTACCAGCGATCCGAAAACGTCAGAGAAAGATTCGTTCAAGGCGCCGGACTGATTGTGATATTCGAGACCATTGGTGATGTCCGTGACGCCGTGGGTGAGCTCATGCCCAATTACATCCAGTGAGCGGGTAAAGTCAACGAAGACCACGTTATCACCATCACCGAATACCATCTGCTTTCCATTCCAGAAAGCGTTGTTAAATTCCTGACTAAAATGAACCGTGGCCACCATAGTCATTCCCCGATCATCGATCGAGTTTCGGCCAAACACATCTTTATAGAAGTCATACGTCGCGCCGAGACCTTCGTACGCCTGGTTGACAGACTCGTCCGCCACTGGCGGATCGTTCTCACGGCGGATCAGGAGCCCGGGAAGTTGTGTCGGCGAGAGACGTTTCTTTTGGGCGTCATGAATGCGGCGGCTCTTGATCCCAACCGCATTGGTTATCATAGCTGAACGAATCTGGCCGATGATCTCACGTTCAGTGCGCATGCGGGCTGATGCCGTAAGGGTTCGCCGCGCCGCATCACGGACTTCCTGGTATTCGCTCCTCAACATCCCGTCAATAATATGAGGCGGCACGATACAGTTGTAGGGTTTGCGCTTGGTACACATCAAGTTCCTCCTTGGCAATGGTCTTGCGATTGTGCGACCTCCGCGGCAAGACTTAACTCGGCAGGTCACGCCCGGGCGGGCAAGGTTTCAACATTACTTTCATACCGGCGACCATAGCGCCGATCACTTCAATGAGGTTTTCGCCAACGAACAAACAGCGCCCGATCTCGACGCCTGCCTTTTGGGCGGCGAAACGATAAATCTCGGCATTTGGTTTCGCCGCGAGGGCGTCAAGATCCGAAACAAAACCACTCGGATCGAGGAACTGCTTGAGGCCTGCCTGGTTTAGCATATCGAGCGCTTGAGCGTCCGTGAGTTGCGCGCCCAGCGTTGTGATGATGCCGATGCGCAAACCCATCTGGCGCATCGATTGAAACAGGCCAACGCTGCTGGGGAATGGAATGAATTACCGGCCGCATTCCGCTCCCCGAGCGTTCCTCCAATATCGAAAAAGACGAAGTCGATTTGCCGTTCCATTGGTTTGCTCCGGATCTATTCGCGTCCTTATCGCGTTACTGTTGTGGGCCAGCGCCCTCCAATTTCTTCTTTTCTGTGTTGATGTCGTTTTGGGTTTTGAGCAGATCCAGTTCCCGCTTCTTTTTGGCCAACTCATCAGACTCATCAGCCTTCTTCTTGTCCCTCGCCTTCTTAGCATCAATGATCGCGTTGGCTGAGCTTGCCGCGTCGTCGAGAAGAGATTTTTGGAGCAACGAATCTGATCCCAACTTGAAATTCTTCAGGGCGCCAGTTGAATCATCGAGGTTCACGGTATATTGGGTTGTGCGTCCGGACGAGGAGGCCGGTAGCGACGCGACAATCCCGAACTGGGCGACCACCACATCGCTCCTGGCTAGCTCCTTGGCGCCGGCCAGCAGAATGGCGCTGCCTTTGGCGGGCACGCGGTAGTAAAAGCCCCTATCGCGCTCGCGGGCTTCGTCCCTGGCGTGGGCGGCGTCCAGGTTGCCTAGAAAACCGTCATCGTCGCCTTTGCGATCGACCTTCACCGTCACCGCAACAGCGCCGGCAGGAGGCACAGCACAACCAGCTTTCGGTTTGAATTTTTTCGGTATCTTGATTCCTAAGGCATCTGCGACCGGCCCTTCGCAGAGTCCCATATCTTCATCAAACAGAAAGAGGGTTCCGGAAGCCGCGGGAGAAGGCATTCCGGGCCCTGCAGTAGTGGGAGTAAATTCAAATGGGCCCGTCCAACTTTTTTCTACCGTGGTACCCAGAAAGTATGAGTTCTGATAAGCCTCGATAGTGTCATCAGTCTCTTTAAGCATCAGGTTGAGCGTTTCGGGCGTGACCGTGCCGGCTGAGGTGCCGCCAACTCCACTGACCAAATCGTCACGTTGACCCTGCAAACGCTTAATGGCGTCATTCACCTCAACGGCCTTGGCGAAGTTATTGACAAATTGCGGCGAAGGAACTCCGGGCTTACGTACACAAGGAAGACCAGCGGGACACAGTGGCGGGGGGATTGGTAATAGCGAAAATGGGTTAGGCGCCCCGAGTTCGGCTTTCATATCGCTTAGTTTCCTGGCCGCCTCGCCGGCTGCTTTCGCTTCGCTGTTAGCACCCGCGGCGTTCGCAGCCGCTCCTGCTGAGGTCGTGGGTGCAAGCGCGCCAAAGGCATCGACGATTGCATCGTCAGCGGCTTCCTGCGCGGCGGCCTCAGCGGTCGAGTTGGCAGCCGCCACCGCCACATTTATTGCGGCTGGTTGAGCGCCTGGGGCAACGCCAGCTGCAGCCGCGCTTGCGGTGAGTCCCGATCTAAGATTTGACAATTCCTGGACCGCCTTTGCCGCGTCAGCCCTCGCAGCATTGGCAGCAGCCTGAGCGGTAGCGACGTAAGGATGCGGTGGCGGCGCGGCCTTAGCCACGGCCTTCACGGCATCCAATGCGAAGGAGGCTCGATCCGCCGCGACCAGTGCGCGGCAGGCGTTCCGCGCTACCCTCAAAGTGGCCGAATTGGTTGTCGGCGAAGCGGTGATCGCCGCGCCGGCAGGAGTGGCGGCCTTTGCCGCAATCGACACGATCGTCTTGGCGGTTGCGACTGCAAACTCAAGACTCTCATCCTTCGATTCGGCGTCACCTTTGGTTAGCACGCCTTCCGGCGTATATTCGAGCAGCATGGATTTATGCTCGAAGTAGCCGCCCTTAGTTTTGACAATGAAATGCTGGTTTGGATCGGGCTCTCCTCGGGTTGAAAACGTAGGAGGTTCGATACTAAACGAAGTGCCGTCAGCGGTGATTCGCTTACTCGCGACCTTTTCCGAAAAGAAACAGGGCGCGAAAATTTCGAGCTCGCCAGGTCTTTCGCTCGCCATCGTCACCGGCACACTGACTTTGACAACTGTGCGCGGCAACGCATACGTCACTCCATTGACCTTCAGTTCCGAAGGGTTCAGAGGCGGACCGCTCGTGGGAACTCTTTTGGCGACGATTTTGCTTTTGAAGCAGGCGGTGAATGTTAATGCGACGACGAGCACATATGCTGCTATCGCCATTTGCTTATTTGGCATACAAACCTCCCGAGACCGACTGAGCCGGCATGCGCGTCAGTGCGGCAATCTGTTTTGCAGGGCATGGCGGGATTCAGCCTTGTCCGTGCGCTCTAAGTGCTGATAATACTTGCCTCATCTATAGTGAGTGATGGACGAAAAACATTTCATCCCGGGCGTTTGGCGGAGTAAGGATCGCCTGGAGGCATTGGTCGGGATTACCGGCCCACGATGCGAAAGCTGTAGTTGCCGACGAGTTCGCTGGTGCCGTCACGTGAGATGCCGCTTAGCTGAACCGTGTATACGCCAGTCGGCAAAAGACGGTTGGGAATGGTGACCATAACGACCTTGCCCGAGCGTGGAGGCCGCACCTTTTGTGGGAAGATCACTTTGTCCTGTTTGTTCCTAACTTCGACCAGAAAACCACGATAGTCGATCGAGTCAACCGCTAAAGAGAGTCTGATTTTTGATGTTCCGGCAGGTGGTCTCAATTTCTCTGGTTCAGAGCTGCTGCGCAAGAGCCGAGGCAGAAAGAGAGTCGCTACCGTAGCAGATGAAGCGTTTGATTTTTGACTCTGCGCCGCAACTAGTTCGGTAATCCGTTGCTGATCAGCTGCACGCTGGCGTTGTGCAGCTTCTAACTCGGTCCTGAGTTGCTCTGTGGCCAACCGCTGTTCAGAGGCAAATTTCTGTAATTCAGACTTCTGTCTTTCAAGCGCTGTTTGCTGTTCAGCCAGTTGTTGCGATTCGCGCCGTAAGCGCAGCCAACCGGTCAGCAGCCCCGCCGCGCCAATGACAATGATCAGCACGCTCGCGGCAAACGCCGGTTGAAAAGCGGGTCGTGGCCGGAGTCTCAGGCCGAACGGCCACCATGTTTTGCGCGCAGACGGAAGCGGGTCAAGAGGACGATCCGTCACCGCCTCGGCCGCAGCACTTCGATCTGCGGCACCGGCCAACAGGCGAGCAAAGTGCAGGCGCTCGACGAGCTCGGGCGAACTTCGCAGTCCCTTCTCGAGCAGCCTTCGTTCGTCGAGCGAAAGTTCGCCCCGCACGTAGGCATCGATCAGCTCTTCCTCAGCGATTTCAATTTCTTCAAAATCGCCGGCGGGATTGTTGTTCTCGGCTCTGTTTACAGGCATCGGCACACTACATTATCCGCCCCTAATAAATGTGAGGCTTAGCGCGTTACATTTCGTGTTGCGTCCGGTGCCGTAAACAACTCCAGATACACGTTTCGAGTTCTTTACGAATTCGATGAACCTTAATTCTGAGAGCGTTGATGGTAATCTCAAGTTGATCGGCCAGCGTTTTACGATTTTCAATCTTCGCCCGGCGCTCTTCCTGATGAAAAGCCAGCAGCAGATCGCGTTTTTCGATGGGTAAATGTCCCAGGCATAGATCGAAACAGCTTAGACGTCTCTCTCGCTCCTCGTCCACGAATTGCTTGTCATCTGACGGAGCTTTCTCAGGGTCTAACTCCTCATGTTGCGGCTCCTTAATAGCCTCCAAATAAACCAGGTAAGCTACTCGGAACGCGTAAGCCGCCACGTTGTCAATCTTCTGCCCTTCGTCAATTCTTCTCGCTACGCGATTAAACACTTCGTCGACACGATCCTCACTCAATGGAATGCGCCGCCAATCGAAATATTTTATTAGCTTGATTCTTAATACCTCGTATTGCCGGGCGGCTTCGCCGGGATCTTTGGAAAAAGCCGCGAGCAACTTATTCCAAGCTTCTTGTGTTAAGGACCAGTCACGGCTCATCTTGGGTTTAGGCAACTGCTGTGGGTCTTGCGACCGAGGTGCGACAACTTGCAGATTATATCCAGATAAGCGGACTTGCAGCGAAATTTATTTCCACTCTCCCTGCAATACGAAGCCTGCCCAATCAGCAGGTGAATGCTTTTTGGCGAATGAGAGTTGGGCGGCGCGCAAGGCGGCGGCTGGGCGCTGACCGTTGACGAACATTTGCCTGTAGAACTCGGCCATCAAATTTGAGGTGGCAGCATCGTCTACTTTCCACAAACTCGCGACGACGCGTTGCGCACCGGCATACATGAAACCACGAGTCAGAGCGATCAGGCCTTCTCCTTTGATCTCTTTACCGATGCCAGTCTGGCAGGCGCTAAGCACGACCAAGTCCGCCGACAAGTTGAGATTGTAGATGTCATGCAGTCTCAAGAAGCCGTCTTGCGGCTGTCCCTTTCGATCGACAAGTGAAAGGACAATGCCGGACAGTTCCGGATGTTCGTAGTCCACTACCGCGTGCGTGGCAAAGTGCACGATGCGATAACTCGATAATGCAGCACTCGTCGCGGTTTCGCGGCTCGCGTCAAAATTGAGCGCTTCTTTGTTCTCGCCTTTGGGCGCTACGGAAATGATCCTTTTCGCTTCAGACGCTGATGAATACAATCGCGGAAAGAGTCCGAGGCCGATATCTTCGAGCGCTCGACTGACCTCTCGTTTGTTTGTCGCATTTTCCCCTCCGACGCCGCCGTTCGAATTCGAACCGTTGCGAGGCGGATTGAGACGCGCCAACGCCGAGGCAACTCGCGCATCGTCTTTATTGAAAACCGGATCTGCCAGAATGGCCACCGCGCGCGGCGCCGGTTGGCGATTTGCAACCTCGCTGCGTTGCAAAGCGAGCACTGACGCTGACGGCTCATAAACGATTTCGTGATCCTCAATCAAACGTCGCTGCGGTTGTGGACCGGCACGTGGAAGCGGCAGGGCGGCGAAGGACACACGCTGCAGTGCGCCATCGGCCACGATCACCAAACGTTTGGTTCGGAGTAACGGAGGCAACGGCCGAATCACCAGATCGCTCAGTTCCGCGGAAGCAGCATCAAAGTCTTTCTCAGCCTGCCCGCGCCGGCGCTCGTATTGGGCGCCCGTTTCGCCGTTGACTGTTCGATTCCGGTCAGCCAGTGATTTAGTAATCTGATTCGCCGCCGCCTCGATCTGACTGCGCGCCGGCAGCTGAAATCCCTCGATCGAATTTGAGGTGACGGCCCAGACGTAACTGCGCTCCTCGCCGAGTGAGTATTCGAGGAGAACAGTGTCGGGATCGAGTTGCTGTTGAATCTGACGTGATGAAGCGGGCTGCGGTCTCGAAAGCGCGTCAAATCTCGGGCTAGTGAACTTGATCTCAGCATCTATCTGCGCCGCCTTAGCGCGAATCGTCGCTATGTCTTTGTCAATCCTGCCGATTGGCTCGGTAAAATCCTCGCTCAGCCTGAACCGCGCTTCTGTCTTCGTTTCCAGTAAGCGATCCAAAGCCGCTCTTTGTTCACCCAGGGTCGTTAGCTGCGGCTCTAAACTAGTGGCGACTATACCTGAAAATATTTTGGCTTCGCTTAACTCGTCCAATAGCACACGGGCACGGGCTTTTTCACTTGATTCGATGGCTGCGGCGACATAACTGTCGCTCGCGCTCACGGTGCCGAGCCGCATTTTCAGATCAATATCGAGTTTGTAGTAATCCTGTTTCGTTGCCAGATAGGCGATGCGGGATCGCTCAGCGCGGAGCCGGGTACGGAAAGACTCCAACAACTTCAGTGCCTGCTCTGAACTGCGATTGGCGGCGCTCAGATCGCTTGTAGCTGCTTCAACGATCGCACGGTGATAAAGCGTTAACGCCTCGCCGTCAGGATCCTTAATCTTGCGCCAGATCGTGAGCGCCTCTGACAAGTGGGCCATGGCCTCAGCCGTGTCCCCCGTTAATTGATAAGCCATGCCGAGGTTGTCGAGGGTAATCGCCAGTGTCAGCCTGTCACCTGTGGCCCGTTGCAGCGGCAACGCGTCGCGATAATAGGCAAGCGCGCGTCCGGGTTCGTCGCGCGTCGTGTGTATCAAACCGAGATAAGTGTTGGCGAGGGCGATTGCCGACTCATTGTCAGGCGGAAGCAGTTTGAGAGCCGTTTGGTAGTCTGCAAATGCCGCATCTAATCGACCCTGCAGAAACTTCGCATTGCCAATGTGAAGCATAGTGAGACCCTGACCCGACGGATTCTTAAGTGCCTCCCAAATCGAAAGCGCCGATTGGAGTTGTTCCGCGGACTGCTCGAATAGTCCGAGGGTTGTGTAAGTCTGTCCAAGGTTGTCGAGCACAGCTGCCGCAGAACGGCATACCGGAGCGTCTTTAGCGGATGGAGCGGATGCGCAAGCGGCGGGAACCGGCTGTTCGAGGATGATCTCAAATATTTTCAAAGACTGCCTGTACTCTGTTACTGCCAATTCCCAGAATCCTTGATCCTGGTCGATGAGGGCCTTGTTCGCGGTTATCGCCACCTCCAAGCTCCGGTGTTCTAGACCGGTCAGGTTTTTCTCAGCGCGGTCGTAGAATCCAGCTGATTTATCGGCTTCGCCAATTATTCTATGAGCGTCGCCCATCATGTTCAGCGCGCTGCTTTCACCAATCACATCCCCATACGATTGTCGGATCTGAATAACACGTTCTAGCAAAGGGATCGCCAAAACTGGCTGGTTCAATACCATGAGAGTGAACGACTGCCCGTATAAAGCATCCGCTTGTCCGCGCAGATCCGAGATTTGCGCAAATAACATTTCCGCCTGTTTGTAATATTCAACCGCCGCGTTCAGTGAACCGGACGATCGCTCAAGCGCACCCAGGCTAATCACCGCGTACGCTTCACCGCGGTGGTAGCCACTGAGCTTCCAAATTGCCGCTGCCTTTTCGTAACTCGCCTTTGCGTTCGCCAGATCGCGCGCTTCTTTGTAGGCATCTCCGCCGAGCATCCACGCGCGCGCGGCGCCGTTGGCGTCGTGCGCGGCCCCATACAAAGCGATCGCTTCGGCATAACCTTCAAAGTTTCTGCTCAAAAGCGCTCCCTGCGCCTGGCTTAGTCGGGTTTGTGCTTCTAACCGGCTGCGATCTTCGTTGGTTGGCAGGCGCGGCTCACCGAGCCTTACCTGATACTTGCCCTGAATCTTCGGTCTTACGATTGGTGTGACATCCAATCGATAGACGCCGGCACGGTCAGCCAGAATTGAAATCGAAAGCGGACCGTTGCTGCTTAGCACCGCATCAGTTGGCAAAACTTTCCTACCGCCCGGATCTATGACGGCAATTCCAAGATTCATGCCGAGCCATTCGAAAGTCACGTCAGCGTACTGACCAGCGCCCAACTCAACCGCAAAATGATGCACCTCGCCACGCGAAATCTGTTCGTCGCAGGTTTCACCGGCGCGCAAGCGCGTCACAGGTTGCTGAGGGGCAGACTGCCGAATTCCGTGAAGGCGGCGCGACGAAGGTGACTTGGACGCCGCGCCGACAACAAATGATTTCGTCCTTGCCGGACTCAGCGCATGTGAGTAGATCTTCGCGGATGCGAAGTAAAAAAGAAAGCTTGCGACGAACACGCGAACAATGCTTGGTGCCATCGATTTTTGTTGATTACCGAGCTTTGATTATACCTCGATGATTTGACGGTTTTAGGTGTGCGTTCCAACCCATTCGTCGTCGTCGGGCGGCGCCCCGTGCTTGTCGTCGGGCGACGCTCCCTTTTTCCTTTTCGCCACGTCGGTGCGCGAATGCCAGCCGTGAATATCATCGCCCTGGAAAGTGCCGCGGTAACTCCCATGGCGGGGCCTCGCGTAGCTTATGGAAACGTCGTCGCAGCGTCCACCGACAACCGCAACGCCGCCATGGGTTCCCTCGAAGCCCCCGTGGCCGTCAACATTAGTAATCCGGAGCTGGCCGTCAGGGTTACCAGCTACGCGACAATTCCAACTCTCTCCAATTCTGCATAAACTCATGTTTGTCCTCCTACGTGTGAGCTTTCGGCGATACCGAAGGCGTAATGTCATCCGTCCAACCCGCGAACATTGCCGGCAAATCCTTAACTCCGGCCGCTAAAAATTCGCCAGCAACTGCTGCGAAAGCCTGACCACGTCAAGCAAACCAACGAGCTTTGTCTCCACGCTTTCTGCAATCCGCGGCCAAATTTCCTCCTCCAGCAATTTGGTTTCCCTCAAAGCGTCCGCGGCTGCAAATTTGTCGGTCGGCAGCGCCGAGGATATGTTCAATATCGCGATTCCAAGAATCAGGTTTACAAAAAAATCCGAATTAAGAATTGGATTTGCGGTAATCACTTTCAGTGGCAGCGGCAACCAGGGGTTGATGAGTTGCTCTATTTCGGCTCTCCGATCCAGCGGCAGGTTCATCAACATCGCCAGGGCGCAGACGATCGCTTCGCCGCTGGACAGAGCTGCTGTAATCGCGCGTTGCGAAAGGTAGCCCGCGCGCAGGATTTGTTCCAGGCTGAAAGTCGGTTTCGTCGTCAGCTCGGCCATCATTGCGCCACTGAACCGCACCTGCAGAAGGAGCGACATGTAGTAGTCGAACTTGCGCTGGGCCGGATAAAGCCAACTGACGGTATTGCGATAGTATTTTTTGAAGGCAAGATAGTCTGGTGTTGGCACACCGTCTACTTTGAACCCCTTAAGATTTAGATCGAGAAAATGGTGAAAACTGGAATCGACAACTACTCGACCCAGCCGAGCGCCGGCGCCGTTGGCATTGGGATCTTCTACTAGGTGACCGTCGTAAGCCACAATTGCGAAGAAAGATTTTGGTTCGACCGGCGGAAAGATACGCCCGTCCTCGGTCAAAGCGCCGCCGCCAGAAGTCGAAATCGCAACGGTGTCCGGTCTTGAGTGTTCGTCGGTGTTTGGCCACCGCGGATACTCATCAACACTTTCGCCGCCGTCAAAACTAAATGCTCTGGTTAAATCCTTAGGAAGCGTGCATTCACCTTCGTGCATGTGATCCGGCATCACAGTAATCGCGAAGTCTCGGTCGGCCAATATCGGATGCGGATACGATGCCCCGCCGGCGTTCCCGTAAAATTTAGGTCTGATTTCCTGAGGAACAACGTCAGTCTGGTCTGTCAATTGAAACCCGGAAGTTACACCCATGCGCAGCGTGTCGATGCGAGTGAGGTCCTCTCGTCCAGGCGCCTTCAATTCAGCTGGGGCATTCTTGAACTGCCATTTCCGCATGCTGAGGACGCGCGGAACACTTCCACAAAGAGGAAACCCGAGACTCTCGTGATCGCCCGTGGCAAACACCCCGCCTCCCTGGTTCATGAAATCGTAAAGACATCTTTTCTCGCTCTCTGACAGAACCGCCGCTTCATTTTCCTCGTCTACTTGTCCAAACAGCCAAACCTCGTCGTATAGGTCGATGTTGAAAGACTTGTTGTTGAATATGAAACCTTTAATCGGCGTGCAGTCGTCTCTGTCTGCCTGGTCGCGGACCGCCTTGGTAATCGATAATTGTTCCCACGGTCGCACAGACTCTTCCAGTGCGGCAACAAATTCGGTCAGTGAAAATCCGTCGTCCCGCGGCTTGAAGTGAATGTCTCCGTCCGCGACGATCAGAACTCTGATCTGGCACGTCTTTGCAGAAGAGTTTTCGATTACTTCATCCATTCGAGTAAACCATTTCAAAATGTTCGATTGCGTAGTCGTTAAGGCCAAATCAAATCGGTTAGAGTTGGTGTGAGCTTGAAGCTGCCGACTTGCCGTAAGCAAATTGCACCCACGATAGAACGGTCTCGATTGTGCGCCGGATTATAGCTTCGCTAAGATGTTTGTCAATATTAACTACGCCCGACCTCCCCTAAGTATTAGTGGCGGCTAGTTGAAAAACATTTCATAGCACGACGCCTTGTTAATCGAAAAATATTTTTGCGGACGCCGCAGACCCCGTCAGTGAACGCCATGGAGATTTGGCGGGAACATTCTCTTATTCAATCAACTCTCTAACTCGAGATTCACGTCGCGATCAGAATTCAAAAGCCGATCCGGAAAGCAGAGAGTATGCCGCAGACGGCAGCAACCTTAACAAGACCTCATCGAGTGCGTTGTGAAGCACACAACTACGCGTCCATTAAACGTCCAATAAGGTGTCCGACGCGTTCTCTCAAGTGCGGTAGAGTGCTATCCATGCCGCGAAGTGCCGTTGAATTACAATGGGTCGCTTCTCTTTCACGGCGGCAACACACGGACTTCTGAACCAAACAAAGGATGGGATCGAGAATGGAGGCCTTAAGTTTGATATCGTTTTCGTCAAACTGCGTGGGGCCCTATCCAATGTTCTTAAAATCCGGCTGCGACGTCAGCTTACATAATAAGGAATTATCAGACCCGATTTTGAAAACGGATCATCAATTATCACACCAAAGCACAAGATATTGCGCTCGTAGTAACTCGCGAAAGAGGAAATTTCGACCTCAAACACAGATTTTGAAAATCAACACCCTGACCACAACATCTTGTGTCCCCTTCGATTACTTTCGGCACACTAAACATCAGACCGCTTCCCGGCGCTGATCATACCGGACGGATTATGGTTTGCCGGATGTACTCACATATAAAACTTGTATTTCGTTTGTGGCAGAACATCTCTCGGCAATTCCGTAAGGATGCGACCAACCGTACGCGCGAACAGAATTGTTATCGGATCACTGCTGGCGAAACTGCAACTGTTCCAGTTTATCTTCGTCAGCGCCATTAGCTCAGAGCATATCTGCTGGGTTGTCGAATCGCCATGATGCTCAATAATTTCCAGCGGATTAGGAATTCGCATCCCGGGGTAGGCTCTAAAATATGGGACATACCCAACCGTGAAGATCGCATGGTGTCGAGGTGCCAACGTGATAACGGTGCCCCGAAGAGGCGGCTCCTTTCCTAATCGCATGAAGCGAGTATCCATTTTTTCTAGCGTCAGAAAATCGTAGCTATAAATATTACCTAGCGCTTTTCTAAATCCAGCTAATTCCTCCGGCCAATAGCGCGACGATTTGTGCAGTACGACGCGAGATGGTTTAGTGTGATGGTGCTGTTCATATAGGTTGAGCGCCTGATTCAGCAATTGCTCTGCGCCTCCTTCGTCTAGATGCGCTCGTTTGTCACGTTTCTTATTGATAACGGCCTTTTGCCCTTTTATAACAATACCCTCCCCGGAACCGGAGAAAACCTGAGCTAGACTCGTTTGCATTTCCGCATCTGCGAACGGACTTTGCTTATAGAATGAAATTCCAACGAAACAGGTGTTAGGGGGAACATTTTGTAGTTGCCACGGGATGTTGCCCGCTTTGTAATACATCGCGGTGAAGAGATTCCAAGCCATTGATGCGGGATCTTGAGTCAAACCTTCGCCTCGCAGCCTTGGCTCCCACACTAATTGAGTTGGCAGGCCATACCGCATCGCATGCGCTTTAAGTGCATGGTGAAAGTTCCAGTATCCACCCTTACTCGGCGACCCCGTATCGCCGAAGTCAAACGCGAAATAATCCTGTCCAGTTTTCTGTTGTTGACGCCTGAGCTTTTTCTCTACTCTCTCGCCGGGTGAAAGTACAAGTTTGGTATGACGCAATTCGAGTCCGACCGTCGCGCACTCTCTTTCGACTATTGGTGGCATCACCACAGCAACGAGATCCGGTGTAGGTTCAGAATCTGAAAGAGTTTCTAATTCTTTAATGACCAATTCAATAACCTGACGGAGCCTTGTGGACGCGTCATTCGAACGAACCGCCTGTTCGAACAGATGGATCGGAATGGCTCGCTGGATGTTTGAATCAGATATGAATTCACACCTGAATGAGGCATTTGGGTTCGCACCCGGGAAATCTGGAAAACACAATGGATCATAGAATTTGCCGCGCGAGTTTTTCCCAGGTTCGATGATAGTGCGAGAGGTTTGAAGATATCGCTCGAAAGCATCGATTCCGTCACCAGTTCCAATTATTCCGATCCTGATCGACGGTTTGTCGCCTGATGATGGCCCAAATTGCTCCAGCCCCGTCTTCGGATCGACCGATGTCAAGCTCTGGGCAAAAGAGAGCTTAGGCTCATCGACCACAAAGCTGTCGAAAATGGGTGGCGAACTGGCGATCAGATTATCTAGATCGGCTTCTCGTCTTGATTGAGCTTCGTGCCTAGTCCTCTGTCGTTTCATGGATATCTTCAACCGCTTCTGCCGGAACGATCTCAACATCTTTAGCGGCTTCCTCAAGATCTTGATCAACTGTCTTCATCAATGAACCAATACGGATATGATCCGACGCAATCCCCTTAGGAGCCACGGAGATTGCGGGAATCGCCGATATAACAATCGGTTGCTCACCGGTTTGGATCTCAATCAGGCGATCGCTTCGAGCCATGGTCTTGGCCCAAAACAAAAAGTTCCTCAGGATCGAATCATTTCGCTGCCTCCCACCCCACATAATCACCATTCTACCCATCTCTTGCCCTGCCAATGGTTGGTTACCATCGGACGTGAACAGATAAGTTGGATCGATCATCAAGAAGAACCGATCCCCAATTCGTTTGAACCTAATACGAGCTGCGTGATGAACCCAAAACACACTGCCGTCCAATGGATTTATCTTCTTGGCTGCTACCGTGCGTTGCGGATCATCAGCATTTTGCCAAACGCGATCCGAACCGTCTCGGTTCGGCCGGAAAAAGAAGCGGCCACCATCCTCGCGCTTGATTGCCAATTTACTAAGGTGAGCTTTCAGAGCTTTATTTAGCAAAGTGATCCACCAGTGGATCCTTTCTTCGTCTACAATCCAATCTCTACTTGAACTACTCAATACGGTGGCGCCGTCAATGACACTTCTCAACTGGCATGACTCAAGTTGCAGATTCGCTAACGTCCAGACTCGCTTGTTCCTGATGATATGAGCTTCAGCCTCTGGGGCTTCGGCCCAGATTTCTTCTGAGCTGTTCTTGGTTGTGGCACCACTCCAAATAGTCGCAGGAAACGAATGCACTTCTAAGAGATTCCCCAGAACGACGTCCCTTACATTATCGGCGGCCCAGGACTCATCTATGTTTTCGGCGATTCTGACAGGCACCTTAGAAGCGGTTGGCGTTGACAAACCGCGGCTCGGTGGCAAGCCTCTAATCCGGCCCAACAAATTGATGAACTCGCGTTCGAATGATCTCTTGTCGCGAAAATCAAGATATCGCAGGGATTTGAACGGTGCCGGGAGCACGATTCTTCTACCGCCGTCTTTTGACACATCGCGGAGTAAAACTGGCACCAACTTCTTCTTGATACCCCATGGATCTTCAGCGACGACATCTGTCCACTCAAAGTTTGTCCAGCCTGATTCGAAGAACTCCGGGGACATTACAACTACAACATTCCTCGCTACCTCAAGTCCCTGATTCATTCGGTTGATGAAATTTTCACCATAGTCGATATCCCATTCGTCAAAGAAGACAGTTAGATGCCGAGATGTTGGAAGTCCATCAATTGTTTGTTGCTCAATATAACTGCCAAGCTCTCTGACCCAGTCTTTGTCAGCTTTGTTATGACAGAGAAATGCGTCTTTAAGTTGTGGGCTCATCACTCAGCTAATAAAGAGAATTCCATCTCTTGAGCGAGGGCAGGCTAGAGCCTAATACTGCATCATCTTGAATCTAATTACCAACTAGAACCTCGGGATTGTTTTGGGGCTAGACCAGCAAAAAAAGAGTCGAGTGTTTCTTGAACCAATCGTCATCAGTTGTAGCGGTTCGACCTCTTACGAAAAAAGTTGATTTCCTTTGTGAAGGGAAATAAGATTCGCAGCGCCCGCCTCCCCGGTGGGCGAAGTGGTCGCGTGGGGTGAGGACACGTGGCCTTAGGGTGGGGCTTGTGGGAGGGCCCCGCCCGTTTTTCCGACATTTATTTAACCGATCCGGTTCGATCGTTGAGAATCGTTAACTGCCAATGGCCTCGGCTGGATCATCCGTTAGGGCATCACTCGCAGAAAAAGGATGTCAAGAGACCATCTCTTCAACCATATCGATCAATATAGTGATATCGTTCACATTTTCCACCAAGAGAGCGATCGTGCAGCCGCAATCCTCGCTGCTAGTTATCTTGAGGTTCTTCTCGAACAGGTTCTGCGCACAAAATTTATAGACAATCCAGTAGTTGACGATTTGTTCACAGGTAATGGAGCCGCGTCAACTTTTTCTTCCCGCATTAGTCTTTGCCTCGCGCTTGGGTATATTGACGAACACAGCTACCGAGACCTGACATTGGTACGACGCATACGAAATCATTTCGCGCACAATATCGACACCGCTTCCTTCGAAGACCCAGAAGTCCGTGATCGATGCTCACAGTTCTGGATCGTCAAGAAATCCATCGAATGTGGACAGGCACACGAACTACCCGCGGACGCTCGCTCTCAATTCCTGATTTCGGTAGGCTCTATGAATTTACGGATAATCGTAGAATTTCGCGATGAGTGGCTCAAGCGCTTTGGTATCGTTATGCCAACACCCGACGAGATACGAACAATGTCGGAGAATGCTGATTCAGGCAAGCAATAAGACCTTTTCATGTCAGGCGCAAACGTTTATGCCGAGCCTCTGGTTTCATGCGTCACTGACAGTTAATTCTGAAAGCCTAATCCTTTTTGTCGGGTGAGCCAGACCCCTTGTTACCCTTCTTTGTCGGAGCGGGAAGTTGGTCGGGCAACTCCAACCCATCATCAATTAATACCGCTAAGTCTACTTTCGCCAGGCGCGCGTAATGTAACAACACCACTGGCGACGGTACACGGTCCCCACGTTCGTATTGCGAAATGTTGCTTCGAAACAGATGCTGGCCAAAACCTAGTCGATCGAGTAGCTCATTCTGCGACAATCCTAGTTGCTGCCGAACCTGCTTAAGCTTTTGCGCCAGCCGAGCAGGTTTTGTCCGAACCGTGCGCTTCATCGGATAAAACCTCCCGATGAGCGCGAAATCTTGACTCCACCGCGTTTGGTAGATACGATTGTATCTAGCCTGCAATTACGTACTCGATTCGCCGTGAGTTGGATTGTTCCAAACTCTGCGGCGATGCTCATCACTCGATAACTCGGGTTGGTGAGCTACACATGCAGTCTAGGATTCTAAAGAATGCAGACTCTCTAGGCTGCTTAAGATAACAGAATTACTTAGGCGATGGTTAGAAATCCCCGCTTATCGTTATGACGGCGAAGGATCACAATGAGACTCTCGTCGGCATCCACGTGGTCATTGGTAGCTTCTTTACCCTGGGCCTCTTGGCGTCGCCATGGATCATTGCTAAGAACGTCAGGCGCAGCGACGAGATTCCTCTGGCAATTATCATCTTTGCTTTTGTTCTTCTAGTCTCAGTTCTTATGTTATCGACAGCTATAGCAATGTGGAAGAAAAAGCCGATTGGTAGAAAACTAGCGATGTTCTCTGCCTCGGTACTGATATTAATTTGTTGGCCGGCCGGCATTTACACTTGGTGGTTCATGCACAGTGACGGCGCAAGGCAAATGTACGGCGCGACTGAAGATTGATTCTTTAGAGCTAATAGCAGCTCCTACCTAGCGCGCAATTCCGAGTCGTGATCCGCATCCAACGGTCACCGCTAGCAATCAAAAGTCAAAAGATCAATCAATGAGAGTTGTTTCAAGTCGAAGCAATTTGAAAGGGCGAACTCTGCCCAAACGGTAAGGGCAAATCGTACTATCGAAAAACTAAACTAAGGAGAAAAGTTAACGTGCGAAAGAGACATCAGCGTGGTTACCTCAGGTGTGCAAAACGAAAGACAGGTCCGCCCGTTTGGGAGTTCCTGTGGCGCGAAGTCGGCCCCAAAGGTCGCCTAGTACGCCGCAAGACAATCATCGGAACTATTGAGCAATATCCCACGCAGCAGGAAGCCTCAGATGCAATCAACGGTCTCAGGGTGAGTGTGAATGAAGCCTGCAATCGGCAACCTTACACAGCATTACTCATGAGCGAACTCGTCGACCACTACATCCAGAAGGAATTAGGGGAGCGATCCGATTGGTACTCTGCAGCCACCAAGATCATCTACCGTGACTTTCTGCTTTTATGGATACGGCCTCACTGGGCGCCACTCGATATCCGTGAAGTCAGGACCGTCGCCGTAGAAGAATGGCTTCGACAACTCACTCGTAAAGATAACCAACCGTTGGCAAATTCCAGCAAAGCCAAGATACGGAATCTGATGAGCGTCCTATTCAATCATGCAATCCGATATGAGTGGTTGGAGCAAGGAAAGAACCCAATCACCCATGTACGTCAAAGCGCAGCTCGACAAACGGACCCGGAAATACTCTCCCCGGACGAAATTCGCAGCTTGATTGAACAACTCGCATCGCCCTTCAACCTAATGGTGTTACTCGCCGCGACCACCGGAATGCGGCGCAGCGAGCTGCTCGCGCTGCAATGGCAGGATATAGATTTCGACAATCTGCTCGTTTACGTCCGGCGCTCAATATTCAACCGTATAGTGGGAAAGTGCAAACCCACAATTCAAACAAACCGTTGCCGCTTGCTGATTTCGTCGCACGGGAGTTAACGACCTGGCGCGAGCAGTCAAAGTACAACACACAGGAAGATTTTGTATTCGCCAGTACATCTAAGCGCGGAAAACTTCCCTACTCGCCGAATTTTCTCATCTCGAAAATCATCCGCGCTGCTGCCCTTCGACTCGGTATCACGAAGCGAATTACCTGGCATACCTTCCGCCACACGTTTTCAACCATGCTCATTGCTAACGGCGAGGATATTAAGGTGGTCCAGGAGTTGATGCGCCACGGAACCGTGAGAATTACCGTCGAGATCTATTCTCAAGCAATCTCTAAGGTGAAACGACGCGCACAGAAACGGATTGTGCGAATGATTATGCCGCGTGTGTAGGTAGGCTTGAACGGACGAAGCGGCGATCTTAACAAGAGCGTCTCGCGAACAAATACTGCAGCTTAACGCTCGACGAAGAACGACCATTCAGATCGCCGCTCAGTCGCGCTAAGGTTCTTACATAGTTTAGCCAGTCGTGGCTTGTATTTGCTATTGGTAAGGTCATAGAGCGTTAGCACAAGCTTTTCAGTTGGTGTCAATTCTTTCCATTCGGCGCCAACTCTTGCCTCCGTCTGCTCATCCGCGGCGCGAGAGTTGAAACAGGTGCGAAGAAAATGTTGAACAAAATCGGCAATTTCTTCCTTTCGCATAAACATTTCCGCAATCCGAACTATTTGATCAACAACAAAATATTTCGCCCTTTTGTTCTCACACCTCTCGAAAGTATCTGCGAGCTTCATCACAACGGGGATGATCTCAGCCCTCTCATCGTCGACCGTAATTGTTCCGCCCAATTTCCTAGTCCAATATGATTGAAAAATAATGTGAGCCAGAATTAGAAATTTGTCTTCGTCCGGTTCTGCCGGCAACACATTCCTAAACGCGTCCAAGGCGAGTTCAACATCAGGCGATGTTATTTTTACTCCCTTACGCACGACCTGAAAATGTTCATCACGAGACAAGCGCTCTTGTAATGACTTCAGACGCTTAACAAACTCTGGTTTCCACTGCCGGTTCGACCCGATGATGCGAAAAGCTTGATCCATGGAACCACGTACGGCATGAACAACTCTTTCAAGGTTATCTGGTTGAGGAAGAACCTTACCCGCTTCGATTCTCATCCATTCGCGACTCGTAAGTTCGACAGCGGCGGCCGCCACTGTCTGGTAAAGTCCGGCCTCATTACGCCACCACCATATTAATTCGCCGAATAAAGCACTCCTTTGGTCCTCTTCAGCAAGACCCTGTAATCGGGCATAGATGTTCTTACGGCGACGGGCTTTATGGTGGGCAACGGAATTATGAAGACTCTTCGCCGCGGTGTCTTCCACAAGTCGGCCCGTTGGAATTAGCCAACGATGATTGGTATCGCAACGGACACAACCCCAGACCAGCCATGTCTCTCTCCTGGGAATGCTCTCGATTTCAATACCATAGTCAGCCGCACTCGTTCTCCGACAGTTAGTGCAAGTTAAAAGCAAAACATTCATAAGCGCCATGATGTTCAACCTTTTTGTTTTTGGAAATGTCACCTACCCACGACATTTCGAGTCCACCCTCTTCTCATATCTCTTCCGCTGGCGTATAGCACTCTCGCTTCGCAAGAAGACTAAGCAAACGAGAATTAATGCGCAGACAGTACCAGGCAGGATCCATCCGACTCGTCAAGCGGAAGAAAGGGCCATCCGTTTGGCAATACCTTTGGCGGGAGGAGACTGCTGATGGAATTCGCATTCGTCATACCCACTGCATTGGTCCAATAACTAAATACCCAACAAAGGAGGCAGCTGCAAAGGCTGTAAATGGTCTTAGAATGAAAATCAACGAGGAAACCTACCGACGTCAACCGCGAAATGTTTCGATGTCAGATCTGATCGATCATTTCTTCAAAACCATTCTCTTTAGTGAGAGTGAACCACTCTCAGCATCAACGCAGCATCTGGTTCCGCAGATTGTGAACCGGTGGATACGACCGAAATGGGGCTCGGTTAATATTCGCGAATTGCGAGTCAGAAAAGTGCGTACTTGGCTTAAGAACCTCCGTCGGAACGATGGCCTGCCACTCGCCGATACAACAAAAGCGAAGATCCGCAATCTCATGCGACGCCTCTTAAATCATGCGATCGAATGCGAATGGCTGGAACAAGGAAAGAACGTCATGAAGCTGGTTAAGCAAAGCGCCACACCACAAAAGGATCCAGATCCATTTGAGGATAAAGAAGTCCGCCAGATCGTAGCGGCCTTGAAATCGCCGTATCGCGAGATGGTACTCGTAGCCGTATCTTTTGGCCTTAGGCAAAGCGAAATATTTGGGCTGCAGTGGCGAGACCTCGATTTTGAAAATAATCGAGTGACCATCACTCGAAACTATTGTTATGGTCAAATCGGCCCATGTAAAACGAAATCTTCTCGATCGACACTACCTATGGCTCGTTCAGTTGCAGTGGCATTGTGTGTGTGGAGGAAGTTCACGCCTTATAAACGGGATTGTGATTGGGTTTTCGCGAGCATCGAGAACAAGGGGGAAACCCCAATGGATTCAAAACACGCAATGAGGAAATTCATCCGCCCGGCATCCAAAGAAGCAGGCGTCACAAGGTGGGTTCACTGGCACGCTTTCAGATACACCTTTGGAACCTGTTTACTTGCGGCCGACGTCAATATCGCCGTCGTCCACGAGCTAATGCGACACTCGTCGGCGCGTACAACTCTTCAGTTCTACATTCGAGCAAGAAAACACTTCAAACGTGATGCTCAAAGGCACATTGACGCACTCTTGTTCCCTGGAGATGATGACAGGCCGCCACTAGTTACCGATCCGAGCGCCTCCCCGGACGCGAAAAATCAACAGAAACGCGAGGCGGTGAAACATATCGAGGCGATGATTGTCGGTGGCGAAGATTCGGAAGGGTCAATGGACGAGCAGTCCCAAGAAGAGACGGATCAAGATCTTATGTGAACTTTTCAGACCATAGGTGTCCAATCTAATGTGTAGCGACTAGCTTGCCCATTAAAGTGTTCTAGCACGCGATCGTTAAACTTCAGAAGTAAGTACAACTCAGCTACACACCTCCTCCTCGTCCGCCGTTTGGAATTCTGATTTCAAACGCCTCCCACCAACCCACTCTTTCATTTGATCTTTAGTTCTTGTAAGTCACCGGTAATCTTCCCAAGCTCCCACAGCTTTGTCCTTTGTCGTCCCACAATAGCGAAGAGCAAGAAGTCCTGCTCAAATCGAGCCTGAGAACTTATGCGAAGCCAGTTTTCTACGTCCACAGTTGACGGGGACGGATCATCTTCTGGATGCGAGTGCCATTCTCCCAGATAGTTTCGTGTGCCGTTCGACGCAAGCCACGCTTCATTCACGCGACATTGCGCTGCAGGGCGGCGCCGGATAAAGAAGAACCTACCCTTTCCATCGCGTTTACCAGGCTCCGTAACTTCATCGATGATCAAATCACTCGATTCAACAACTAGTCTACCGAGTATCATCCCGCCGGCTTCCGCATCGCGCCTACGTAGCTGTCGATATCGGGACATGATCTCCAAAGCGGATTTTTGAAACTCGACAGTACCGCCGTTGGGGCGCGAGAATTTCATGAAGTTGGTCCACAAGACAAGCAATCCGTTCGCGCGAAGGAAGTTTCGATGCTGCGATCGCCCGGCTCCAGCATCTTCCCTCTAGCGGATAACTGAAAGCCTGCTCTCGAAAACTCGTCATCATCACCTCTCCAACTAATGAGAAGGTTCGATGTTTGTCGGTTCAACAATACTCGTGAAGCGAGTCGGGCAGCCTCATTCGCGGTGCGGTCTGCGTCGACACCACCAAAAGGAGTGAAGGTGCCTGCGCATCCGGCAAACGCGGGTTGGAATTGTTGCCCTGGCGCGGCAAAAGCAGACTGATTATGAAGGCCTATGACTTCGTCCCTGTCAAACAAACACCGGAAGCATCCTCGCTGATTGCCCAATCCTGTAACTAAAACATGCCCGCCGATACCTAGAGGTTCAACCCAAGTATGCATTCGCGGCATCCGTTGGCCCAGAAAATCATTTAGGTATAGCTCTAACGTTTCGTCTCCCAGTGCCGTGATTATCAAATCAGATTCCCAAACGAAGCTGCCATCTTTATCCAATATCGTTCGGATGTCTTCGGCCCGGTCTTCGATACAGATGTGAGGGTAATGCGTATTCAAAAGTAGCCGCATACCCGCAACTTTCTTCTGATCTAAATAAGTCACGCCCAACGCATGTCTATGGATATTCTCGGCGGTTAACGCTTCTGGATCGATCAACCGAATTCGACCTATTCCCAGCGAAGCTAAGTCTTTCGCCACATGAGAGCCGATCGCCCCGCATCCAACAACTACCACCGTTCGAGTAAACAGTTCTTTACTTGCGCCACCCCGTGGCAGGAGATAGTCGGAGTCGAGACGTCTGACCTCGACTCGCGAAACCGGGGATTTCCGAGTAAAGCGAGCTTCGATCGATGCCGGAACGTGACCAAGGCGAAAACCTTTTTGAGCCCGCTGCTTTGCGTCGCCGACGGCCTCCTCCAGTTTCGCCGCTATGATGACGTAACCTTGGTCTCTCGCTAAAGGTATTGAAAACAGAACGTAAACCGGTAGGATCTTCGACCTCAGCCAATGCCGCATTAACTCACTTGATCCCGGCTCAGCTGATTGAAGAATCAGTTCAAAAAGTTCACTTGTTGACAAAGACTCATCAAAATCTGGAGGTTCAAAAGCTGCTTCAACCCTTATGAAGAATGCGGTGTTCCTCTTGCTAATTTTCCATCCCGTTCGGGTTATCCATAGTTCGCCTTCCCCGGCGTCATCCGCCATAAGCGTCGTCATTCGCTTGGGCTCACCCGGAACAATCAGCTCAAACAACTGCACTTCGTGGCTCTCGCCCGATGGATCACAAATTGAGATGATCGTCGCGCTGATACCCGCTTTCCAATACGCGGAGAATTCTTCTAAAAGATCGCCACTGTTTTTTCCTGACAGTCCATCTCTCAAGATGCGCGTCGCGCGGCCCAGAGCGTCTCGGATTAGTTGTCGCGGAGCCAGTGCGTCGAGAAGAATTCCCGTTTCTGGTGCCAGACATATTTTTCCACTTCGTTCGACGTGCGGTATTCGCCGCGCCAGTTTTCCCCTTTCGATAAATATTTCCGGCAACTCGTCTGGGAACTCCGCCGGCAACGATAGTCTACCCGGAAGTTCTCCGAAGGCGTCGAGATCAAAAATGAATTCCCACACCCCCTCTGCATTAAGAGCGCAGCCGTGCCCTTTCAGCTCATCCTCAGCTTCGGATTTCGCCGTATCCCTTGAGAGGTCTGGCACCCTGCGCTTGCTGCTCATCCCGATGAACTCGAGGTTACTATCGCCGGGGCATAGGTCTTCTTGGCTGTCTCTTCTGCTTCAGGAATTGGGAAATCGTCACCAAAAATCTTTTCGAGGATCTGGCACGCCTCAACCGGGTCCGTTGCCTCATCCGCCTCACGCAGGGCCTTAGCCATCACGTCATAGCGGACTTTAAGGGAATCCATCTCTTGGTCAGAGAGACAAGCGAACATGTCCTCATACTCTGGTGTCGGCTTCTTGGCGACTATCCGACCGATCGTAAGCGATACCTCTTTAGCGAGAGCTTCAAGCGCGCCCCGATCATCCGGCAAACCCATCCAGGAAAACGTTGGGCGCAATTTGGCAATTGAAAGCAGGACAAATGCGAGACCGGTCGGTTTGGAACTGGACACAAACGGAATCTCTTCATCGATCCAACGCCGCTGGTAACGCACGACCCGACGAAATTGATCGGTTTGCGTTCCTTTATCCTCTGTACCCTCGTAGGGCTTTCTTGCAGTCTTGACATGATCGATAAGGCCAATCGGATCGGCCTCACGCCACCCGTTTGTCTTGTGGGCAAGGCGGCATTGGTCTTGACTTAGGTCATCCTGCCAGCAAGCATAAATCACAAGGTCGACGTGATATCCATCGGCGTAAGTCACTCGAATGCACGGTCCCTTTTCCTCGACTTTTTGAGTGTGCCCGTCAACCGCTTTAAAGACCCACTCTCGAACGGTCTTGGCGTCGTAGTCGGTCGCCTTGATCGAGAAACGTAACCCGACATCGATATCGTATTCGAGGTTTGCGACAGGAATCGTTCCGGTCTTCATCTTGTAACTGCCCTGAAGTATTTCTGCGAAGCCCGGCAGACTGTTATCGCTCAAGTACTTTCGAACACGGTTAAGGATTTTATCTCTCTTGTCCCGTAAGGTTGAACTCATTTCGTAGTCAACTCGAATCCGTTTGTGAAATTCCTCAAAATACTTTTGAACGTTTGCCATGTGACCTCCTATCGTCGGAAAAAGTGCGCAATCTGATCACGGACCTCAGTTCTAAATGCGTGGTCAGAACCCAGTTGGCGAAGCGTGTTGGTACTCTCCGTCGTTGCAACGTCCATACCCAGTCCGGGCGGCTTATCCAGAACGATTCGTACATATCGCGCATCGCCGTTAGTTCGCCAAGCAAGCACTCGGCGAAGTGTTTCGTGCGCGATCATTGAGGTTGAATCAATCATCACGCCCGCCAATTTCGTGCCCCATGAGACAAGGCCACGACTCAAAATGTATTGCTGTAGAGAGGAACGGGTACACCCGTATTCCGCCAGATCAGCACGCGGCGTAGAAATCGAAAGTATATGGATGTCATCGGAGGACATACCGAGATGAGAAACTGCCTCGGCATACCCCAGCACGGCAGGGTGATTAGCAAAAACTCCCCCGTCGCAGTATCGCTCTTCCACCTGATTAACAGGCGATCGCAAACTGACAACGGGAAAATAGATCGGAGCCGCGGCGCTGGCTAGCGCGACATCACGCAACATGTAGCCATCGTCCCTGGTGAGATCATCGCTATGGTTTGTCTTAAAGACCCGTGGCTTGCCTGTCGTAACTGAGAACGCCGTGACAAGTACGGACTTTCCGGAAGCTTTGATGTCGCCGAGAGTTTTGTCGCCGAAAACATCAGTCAACGCCGAGTTGAGGGCCGCGTTCGAATACTTAGAAACCAGTAGTCCCTTGCCCGCTTTTCTAAGGACGGATGCTGGAGAGCGGTTACAAAACACCCTCTTTCCGAACTCCTGATATAAAGTCACTACATCACTTCCAGAAAGCCCGGACGCGACGGCTAGGGCTATGATCGCCCCCGTACTCGTTCCGCAGAACATATCGAAAGCGTCATACACACGTCGGTCAAAGTGCCGCTCGGTTTCTTCTAAAAAGGATGCGGTCGCGAGGCCTAGATAGCCTCCGCCATCAAGACTCAGAATTCGCATATTGGCCTTGTGTTCTGGAGGATTTCAGCGGCTTACTACTGGCCAGGCGGGACTAAACCGGCTCTTCGCTGCGGCGGGTACCTGAACTGATACAACAACAACCCTCGAAAGAACATCTAACACGCGTTCGTCGCCGTTGCCCTGCATCTCGGCGATGTTGACGCGAAATGCGATTGCAAGGATACGGATACATCCAGCCTTTGTCAAATTTTCATTGCAATGTAAAACAGAATAGTTTAAAAGAAATGGTCGTTCAGCCCCCGCCGGACGGTTTTGGCATGGTCTCGGCCCACTTCGACTCGTCGAAAACACTTCAAAATGTCAAACCTCGAACAACTGGGCAGAGCCTTACAGGAGGCGAGAAAGAGAGTCCGGCTATCTCAAACGACCGTTGGTCAGCGGCTCGGCGTGACTCGACAGGTGGTATCGGCTTACGAGTCGGGCAAGCGGGATGTTTCTGCGATTGAGCTCTACACGCTCTGCAACCTTTTCAGGCTCACTCCAAATGAGTTATTGGGCGTTCTTGTCTCCGCAGAACCCGAAGGCGCTACATCTCTGAATTTCCGCATGAACAACGATTATCAGTTATTAACTGATCATGATCGACGCGAGATCGATGCGATGGTTGGTCGCACTAGAGACGCCGAAGCGAGCTTTCTACAGTGGCAAAGTGCTTTCGAGAAATATAACCGCATTGCCAGAAGTTCCTTTCAGATCATCAGGCTGCTAACGGAGAAAGTCAGATCTGACTTCGCGCAGAACGAGCCGCCGATCAACATCTATCTCATCGTAGAAAGTTTGGGGATCTCTCTTGTGCCTACCGCTTTCGACAAAGTTGCGGCGGTGGTGGGTAGGGCCGAACCCAGGTTGCGGCGGGTCCCATGGATTGCCGTAAATTCTTCACAACCATCATATCGTCAGAGATTCAGTATTGCTCATGAACTTGCTCACCTGCTCCTGCATGAAGAAGAACTGGTGCTGCATGCGCACTATTTCAAAAAGCAGTTTGAGAAAAAGGAGATTGACGCTGATAGCTTTGCCAGTGAACTTTTATTGCCCAGAGATTTGCTTGGAGCATCGATCGAAAACGTCAAAGCAAAAACGACAGAGGAAACAGTTCTTTTGCTATCTCATCTTTACCAAGTAAGCTTTGCAGCTATGGCCTATCGTCTTTATAGTTTGGGGATCGTAACGCGCTCGAAATATGAGGATTTGGGTAAGGTAAAACCGACCAAGCTCGCAGAAGCGATCGGCAGGAAAGTACCAACCCGACTTTTCGACGCTAATGCTGTACTCGTCCCACTTATCCAGCAACAGTTGAAACTGAGTACAAACCCTCAAGCTTTTACTCAAGACCTGGTGAGGAAAATACAAGAGATTGCCTATACACGTTATCTCGGATCTGAAACTCAAGGCGGGACTGATCTACAAACCGTGTATGATCTTGAAAGCGCTGGGGCAGTCTACGAAAAGGTCGCGCTGTGGGTTGCCGACAACTATCCATTGTTCGCCAGCACTTCGCAAAACGCGTAGGACTCTCTGAAGCTTACAACCTTGCGAGCCCGCCAAGTCTCCCATAATCTCCGATGACTGTGTTGATGGGTGCGCAAAAATTGTCGCACGCAAGCAACGGGGTCGGAGGTCACCCGCGAGTTTAGCCACCTGCAATTGTAGCTTCCTATTCGCGCTAGCAAGTTTCTAGAGTGAAACCGCCTGTTGAATCTAATGATCAGACCCGTAAAAAGCTTTATCGAAGGCATCAGCGGGAGTCTCCAAGATACAAATTGGTCCGGACTCAAACCCTGTCTAGGTTGATTCCAATGCAACCGTTACCTCAGAACTCTTGTACCGGATTAAACGACAGATTGCAGCGAGCCTGCAGGAGTTAAGAAACCAAGCGGTTATTGATCAATTGGTGCTAATTGGAGCCTATTGGAGCCTGAAAAAACGAGGTTGTACAAGCTAACTGTTGAAAAGATTGGTAGGCACGAGCGGACTCGAACCGCTGACCCCTACCGTGTCAAGGTAGTGCTCTACCAACTGAGCTACGTGCCTAAGGGTAAAACTCGCTCAAGAATTGACTACTTTGGCGAGAGGGCGAAAGTAGCAAACGGAGTGATCGAGTGTCAAGCGAGTCGTCATTAGCGCCGGCGCGCAACTTTCTTCTTGCCTGAAGCCGCGGTAGTTTCCGCCCGCTCCCACTCATCCATGAGAATTGCCAGTTGCGCTTCGGAGCGTTGATATTCTTCGTTGACCGCCACCAGCTTCGTGATGTCCCGCGCGATTTCGGGTTTCGTCATCTCGTTTGAAAGCTCGGCGATGCGCTTTTCGACTTCCGTAATTTCGGCTTCTATAGCTTCAGGCTCACGCGCTTTTTTGACAACCTTGACCCGCGAAGAATCGGCGGCGCGCTTTCCATCTGACGATTGCGATGCCGACGATTTGTCGCGCGATTTTTCCGGGGATCTCGATGCTCCTTTGATTGAACCAGGTCTCGCCGACAATTCTAGCTCTGAAACGCCGGGCCCGCCCGCTCCGGCAGATGGTGCTGCGCCGGCTTTCCAATCGTGGTACTCGGTGTAGTCGCCGTTGTAATGCTCGACGTGACCTTCGCCGTCGAGCGCGAGAATCTGCGTCGCGACGCGATCCAGAAAGAACCGATCGTGGCTGATCGTTATGATGGTTCCCTCGTACGCCTCGAGCGCTTCTTCCAGAGCCTCGCGCGACGGAATGTCGAGATGGTTGGTTGGTTCATCCAGCACCAGCACATTGACGCCCGAATAAATCAGCTTCGCCAGCGCCAGTCTTCCCTTCTCACCTCCGGAAAGATCGCGCACGTGCTTGTAGACGTCGTCACCAAAGAACAGAAATTTCGCCAGGAACGATCGCAGTTCACCCGAGGTGGCTGACGACGGCGCGACCCGACGCAGTTCCATGATGATCTCGTTTCGATCATCCAGGTCTTCCAGTTGTTGGGCGTAATAGCCGACCTCGACTTTGCTGCCCCAACGAACTTCACCGGCGAGCGCGTCGAGTTTTCCCAAAATCGTTTTCAAAAGTGTGGTCTTGCCTGAGCCGTTCGGTCCGATAATGCCAAGACACTCGCCGCGCCGAAGGATCAATGAAATGTCGCGCGCCAGAACGTTTTCGCCGTATCCGACTGCCAATTCCTTCGTCGTCAGAACATGGGTGCCGGTGCGTTCGATGTCCTGCAGCCGGAAATTACCGGCGGCTTGATCGGCCCGCACAGCTTCAACTCGTTGCAGACGCTGCAGCATTGTGCGGCGCGATTTGGCTTGCTTGGTCTTTTGGCCGGCGAGGTTCTTGCGAATGAATTCTTCGGTCTTGGCGATCAGCCTTTGTTGATTGTCGAACGCGCGTTGCTGAATTTCACGGCGCTCCTCGCGCTCGACGACAAAGTTGGAATAGTTGCCTTTGTAACTCGCCGCCTGGCCATTTTCAATTTCGATTATTCGCTTGCAGGAACGATCGAGAAAATAACGATCGTGAGAAATGATGATGAACGCGCTGTTGTAAGTTTGCAGAAACTCTTCCAGCCACTCGACCGCGCCCACGTCAAGATGGTTCGTCGGTTCATCCAACAGCAACACATCGGGTTCGGACAAAAGCAAACGCGCCAGACCCAGACGATTCTGTTGGCCGCCGGAAAGCTTCTCTGTTTCCATCGGCCAGGTGTCACGATCGAACCCGAGTCCCTGCAAAATCGCTTCAGCCCTGGCCGAATATTCGAAGCCGCCTTCGCGTTCGTACTCATGCTGTAAGTCGCTGTAACGCGCCAGCACTTTTTCCAACTCGTCAGAGGCATCGGCCATGCGATGCTCCAGCTCATGCATTTCGTGTTCGATCTGCTGCAAACGGCCGAACGCGGCCAGGGCCGATTCGTGAACCGTAGATCCTTTTTCGAAGTGGACGTGCTGAGTAAGCAGTCCAAGTTTCAGGCCGCGCGCCCGGACGACTTCGCCGCGGTCAGTCGTTTCTTCGTTAGCGACCAGACGGAAGATCGTCGTCTTGCCGGCGCCGTTGCGACCGACCAATCCGACGTGTTCGCCCGGATTGATCTGAAACGAGGCTCCGCGCAGCACGTCCTGCGAAGCATAGGATTTATGGACCTCTGAAAGACGAAAGAGCATTTTGCAGTGCTGCGGCTTGACGCAGACTTTCTTGTTATCAATAGTCACGGAACGCGGCGTCAAGCCGCCGCACTCCAAAAGAAAAACGGGCGCGATACTCAGGCACCGCGCCCGCCGGATATCGGGCGCATGAATGCGCCGTCAGAAACGATCAGCTTACTTTTTCGCCGGCGAGGTCGCCGGTGAAGCGCCACCTTTGGCCGCGGCGGGCGACGCGTTCGTGCTGCTCGCCGGAGCCGGCGTACCGCCCGGCTTGGCCGCGTCCGCCGACGCCGGACGCATGCCGCCCAGGTTGGCTGGATTCGCCAGCATGTTCGCCGAAAACTGGTTCACGATCTTCGCTTCTGACAGAGCAACTTCCAGCAGAGCAGCGTTGATGATTTCCTTACGTTGGTTTGTCAACGCGACGGTAATCTGCTGGCGAACTCCCTGGCTCTCAAGCGTGAGATTTTCGGTTTGCAGACGCTTGTCCTGGAGTTTGAAGATGTACCACTTGCCACTCGGGAAGCGAACCGGATCGGTGCGATCGCCGATTTGCATCGAGCCGAAAAACTTGCCTACCAGGTCCGCCGGAAACCCGTTGTTCTTCAGATCGTCTTCACTGGCAAAGCCGATGTCACCGCTGTTGCGGACCGACTGCGGGTCTTCGCTGCGGGCGCGCGCGACGGTCGCGAAGTCGGCGCCGCTTTTCAGCTGGTTGTTGATGTTATCAATCTTGGTCTTGGCCTCGGCTTCGTTCTTGGCATCGTCACCGGCCACTCCCTGCTGGCTGTTATCGGCCGGATCAACCATGATCATGGCGAGTCCCACGCCGCGAGCGTTCACGAACTGTTGCTTGTTGGCGTTGTAATAATCCTCGACTTCGCGATCGCTAATCGTAATCTTGCCGGCGTACTTCTCCTGCAGCGCGTTGATCGCGAGATCCTTTTTCGCTTCTTCGCGCACGGCTTCCATGCTCATGTTCTGGTCTTTGAGCTGCCGCGCAAAATCTTCGTCAGTCAATCCAGCTTGTTGCTTCTGCGAATTGATTGAACTGGTGATCTGCTCTTCGGTCGGCAGCAGCTTTTCCTGCTCGGCCCGTTGAAACAGGACCTCACGCTGAATCAGCTTATCGAGGACGGTGAGCCGCGCCTGGGCCAGTTCGTGCCCGGACATTTTCGATTCATTGCCGCCGGCCTGCTGGTGGATGATGCGCTCGACTTCGGACATCATGATCTTCTTGCCGTTGACCGAGGCGGCCATCGTGTTATCGGGGGTTTCGGCGCCTGAACCGCAGCCGGCCAAAATCAATGCGCCGAACACCAGCGCCGCCAGCATGATCAAGCTTTTGTCTCTTCTATTCACTTTCGTTTCTACTCCTTAAGTTACTCGAACTCTTTCGGTTTCCGTTGCGCGGGGGCGTCGTCGTCCGATTCGCGCCTTGACCCGTCGTGAAATCGTTTGTTATAAATTTCGTTTCAATTGATCGCGGCGTTCCACACTGTGGCGTCGTACGCCAACAGGAGATCAGTCATCATGGCAAAACGTTGTGAAGTTTGCGGTAAAGGCCCACAGTTTGGCAATAATGTCTCGCACGCCAATAACCGGACCCCGCGTGTTTTCAATCCCAACCTGCAATCAATCCGCGTCAAAACGCCGAGTGGCGGTGCGAAGCGGATGAAAGTTTGCGCAAGCTGCATCAAGGCCGGCAAGGTCGCAAAAGCCGCCTGACCAATCAGCCCGTAACCGCAATCGCCTCGATTTCGACCTTCGCGTCGCGTGGCAGCCGTGCGGCTTGCACGGTCGCGCGCGCCGGCGGATTGTCTGAAAAATACTTCCCATAGACCTCGTTCATCGCGGTGAAGTCATTCATATCCGCGAGGAACACAGTCGTTTTCACGATCTGATCCATGCCGACGCTGGCCGCAGCGAAGACAGCCGTAAGATTCTTCAAAACCTGTTCAGTTTGCTCGGCGATCCCGCCCGCCACAAATTCTTTGGTTGCCGGATCGAGCGGTATCTGGCCCGACGCGAACACCATGTTGCCGGCGCGAACCGCCTGTGAATAAGGGCCGATTGCCTGCGGCGCGTCGCCGGTTGCGATGATTTCTTTCATAGGCTGCACAGTTAACAAATCGATGGCCGAAACAAACCCTGTACTTTAACAGACAAATCCATAAAATGAGAAACTCGCAAGGGAGGCGATCGAGGCGCGATGTATGGTCCCTCTGGCGATATTAGCCGCTAAGAAAAAGACCGCTCGGCGAATGCAGCGCCGAGCGGCGAATCACAGGAGGTATGAGTGTTATCGAGTGCCGCGATCATCGGGGCCTTGATGCCGGGCACTTTCAGAATAACCTCACGAACTGAGATGACGCGACGTGAATCGAGGTTGCTAATCGAATTAGGACCGAGGTATCCACGACGCCGAAAGCGGGGCCCGCAAATAACGACGGAGCAATTCAATTGCATTCAGTAGGCCAATGCTATAATCCGATCTTCATTCAATGAGCACGCCTGAAAAATCAAAGCCGCAACGACTGCGAATGGTTAAGGGGACCAGCGACTCGTCCCAGTCGGAAGAAACTCCACCCCCACCCTCGCGGGAAGATTCAAGCTGTCCTCAATGTTTTGGGACGGGCATTCAAGTCATAGCCGGCGAAGGGGCCCGGCGTTGCGAGTGCCAGACCAACGATAGCCGCGAGCGCTTGTTCCGCAACGCGCGCATCCCCCCGCGTTACCAGCACTGCACGCTCACCAACTTCGAGGCCGGCATCGACGAACCTGACGACATATCGAAACTGAAGGCCAAGGGTGAAGCCTTGCTGGTGTTGGAACATTTTCCCGATCGCGACGGGCGCGGGCTGCTACTCATTGGGCCAGTGGGCGTCGGCAAGACCCATCTCGCCGTGGCGCTATTGCATGACCTGATCGAGTTATATGGAATCCGCGGCTTGTTCTATCAGTTCGGTGCTTTGCTGCGGCAGATTCAGGATTCGTACAATCCTATTTCGCAAACGTCAGAGTTGAGCGTGCTGCAACCAGTGTTCGACGCGGACGTGCTGGTGCTTGACGAGCTGGGCGCGTCAAAGCCGACCGATTGGGTGCGCGATACGATGATGCAGATCATCAACGCCCGCTACAACGATAAGCGCCTGACGATCTTCACGACGAACTACTCAGACAAACGCAAGAATGAGAAAGACACGACGGAATTGCTCGAGGAGCGCATCGGCATTCCGTTGCGTTCGCGGCTATATGAAATGTGTCGCACGGTTGAAATCGAGGGCGAGGATTACCGCAAACGAACGGCGGCCCAAAACGTTTAGCGGCGGATGTTGCCCGCCTGCGTTGATTGGCAACGAAAACAATTCAAGGATTCCTGGCGAATCGTGCCTGTGACTCCGTCACGATCCGCCGCGCTGCCGTCGCATCTTCCCATCCCTTGATCCGCGTGCGTTTAGCTTCCAACTCTTTATAGACCGAAAAGAAGTGCTCGATCTCCAAAAGGAGATGCGGATACAACTCACTATAATCGTTCAGGTTTTTGTAAATCGGATTGTTCAGGCCCACCGCCAAAATCTTTTCGTCTTCGCTGCCCTGATCGCTCATGAGCAGCGCCCCGATTGGCCGCACCGTCATGACGCAACCGGTGAAACTCGACGCGTCGACCAGTACCAGTACGTCGAGCGGATCACCGTCATCGCTCAGCGTGCTCGGAATAAATCCGTAGTCGCCGGGGTAATGCACCGGAGAATACAGATTTCGGTCGAGGCGGAAGACGTGCAGTTCTTTGTCGTATTCATATTTGTTGGTGTCGCCGCGAGGAATCTCAATGACGGCGTTTACTTCGTCAGGAGCGCCGCGGCCGGTGGGCAAGGAAAGGTAGTTGATCATTTTTGGATGTGTCAGAACCGCGAGCGTTAGCCACCGGATCACGAAGGTTCATTGAATTCAAAGAAGCGCTTTGATCCGGTCGCTACCGCTCGCGGTTCTGACACTCTACAACGATGGGCCAGCGCCTAGTCCCCTGGTGGCTTCGATCTCAGTTTGGCACGCGGCGTCATAGCGCGCGGTCGGCACGGCCTCCAATCTCCGTTCATCAATCTCGTGGCCGCACCGCACGCACACGCCATATGAACCTTCATTCATTCGCATCAGCGCCTGGTCAATGTCCGCGACGATCTTTGACTCGTGATCGCTCAGCTGCAAAGCCAACTCCTGAATCACGTCACGCACCGCCAGATCCGAACTCTGCTGCAGATCGTCGTTCGCGATATCGAGCGCGCGGGCCTGCTCGTCATTAATGTGTTGCGCGTGCCGGCGCAGCTCAGCCAACAGCAGCTTTTTGAAGTGATGACGTTTCTTATGGTTCATCTGCGTTGGTTCAGCGACGGGCACAAATTATACCGCGCAGTCGGGCGACGAAAAAGTCGCAATCACAGTCACAAAAGTCAGTCTCTGCATCTCGCATTCATACAGCGTGATGGTTTGTCGTACACAGTTGCTTATCAAATGAGGCCTGTGCTTTCATCGGGCCACGATCATGGAATTAACGGCCGGCGTCATTATCGCACTGGCAGCGATGATTTTTGTTGTCGCTCTGTTGTATTCGACGGTAGGGCACGCCGGCGCGTCCGGATATCTGGCGGCAATGGCGCTCTTCAGTATCGCGCCAATGGTCATGAAACCGACCGCGCTGGTGCTGAACATCCTGGTCGCGGTCATCGGCACCGTCCGTTTTTATCGCGCCGGTTTTTTCTCCTGGCAGATATTCTGGCCCTTCGTAATCACTTCGATTCCCGCGTCTTTTATCGGCGGCGCGTTAAGCCTGCCGGTGCCGATTTATAAATCGATCGTCGGCCTCGTGTTGTTGTATAGCGCGGTGCGGCTGTTTTTTAGCGCCGGGCGCGGCGATGACCGGGACGTGTCGCGCGTCCCGCTGGTTGCCGCGTTGGCGATTGGCGCCGTCATTGGTCTCATCTCCGGACTAACCGGCGTCGGCGGTGGCATCTTCCTGAGTCCGGTACTGCTGCTGATGCATTGGGCCAGGACGAAAGAGACTTCGGGCGTTGCCGTCGCTTTCATTCTGGTGAACTCAATTTCCGGATTGTTGGGCCACGTAACCTCGCTCGCGCTCGTGCCACGCGAAATAATTTATTTTGCCCCGGCCGCGATCATCGGCGGATGGATCGGAACGCTGCTCGGCACGAGAGTGCTGCCGATCGCGGGTATCAGACGCTGGCTGTCAGTGGTTCTGGTGCTGGCTGGCGGTAAGCTTCTGTGGGAAGCTATCGCCCTTCTGCTTCACAGATAAGTTCGGCCGCGAGCAACGGAATCGTCAATTCATGATGGCCGGTGATCGCGAAACCTTTTCCCGCGCCGTCGGCGGTCGGCCGGCGCACGACATTCGTCAGCGGCCGATAGGATTGGATGAAGTCAAAGTTCGCCGTCGTGATGTCGCTGAGATCATGGCCGAGGTTGCGGACCAGCGTGACGCATTTCAGAAACACTTCCGGCAAAGTCACCGCCGACCCGATGTTTAGATAAACTCCGCCGCCATTCATTCTGCGGACCACTTCTGCCAACAGACGAAAATCAGTATGCGAAGTCGCTCCGAACGCGGCGCCGTCCGCGGCAGGATGAAAATGCGCAATGTCGCCGCCGATCGTGAGATGCGCGGTAAATGGAACCTTTAATTTGTAAGCTGTGCACAACAGCGAAACGGCTTCATGCTGTGGTTTCAAGGCCAGCAGCGCTTGCCCCATCGCTTCGCCCAGGCCTGTTTGATCGCGTGCGCCGTGCTGCGCCGCTTCGTTGAGCAATCTTCCCGTCTCTTCAGCGCCGCCGAATGCTCCTTCACCCAACGTCGCATCCACATCTTCCGAAGTCGATCCGGCCATGGCGATCTCGGCATCGTGAATCAGCACCGATCCGTTGCCGGCAATCGCGTTCACGAAACCGCGACCCATCAGATCGATGATGATCGGAGAGAGGCCTGTCTTGATCACATGTCCGCCGATTCCCCAAACAATCGGCTTACCAACTTCACGCGCGCGTCGCATCCGAGCAGCGATCTCGCGAATGCTTTGCACCGCCAGAATGTTCGGAAATGACCGCAAATAATCGCGGAGTGACGATGCGGCGGTGATCGGCCTGGCGAAATCATCGACAGTCACTTTACTCGCGCGAGATGAGAGCGGGTAAGTACGAACTTCCGCAAGGTCAATCGGTTGCAGGTCTTCGTAGATGGACATCGGCGGCGGAGTATATCACTTACTGATCACGCGTGGTGGGGCTGTGACGAGAACCATTCCGCTTAACACTGCCGTTCAATAACGGCTTCAGCACCGTCCCGGTGTGCGAACGTTTCACCGCCGCAACTTCTTCCGGTGTGCCACTGGCGACCACGCGGCCGCCCTGCGCGCCGCCTTCCGGACCAAGGTCGATGATGTAATCCGCACTCTTGATCACGTCGAGGTTGTGTTCGATGACGATCACGGTGTTGCCCACGCTGACCAGGCGTTGCAGCACGTCGAGCAACTTGTGCACGTCAGCAAAGTGCAGTCCGGTGGTCGGTTCATCGAGAATGTAAATCGTTCGTCCGGTGGCCCGCTTGGAAAGTTCCTTCGCCAGCTTAATGCGTTGCGCTTCACCGCCGGACAGCGTCGTCGCGGACTGGCCCAGTTTAATGTAGCCAAGTCCAACGTCGAGCAGCGTCTGCAGCTTCGGTTGAATTTGCGGGATGTTCTCGAGCAACGGCAGTGCTTCTTCGACGGTGCTGTCGAGCAGCTCCGCGATCGACTTGCCTTTGTATGTTACTGCCAAAGTTTCGCGGTTGTAGCGCGCGCTGCGACAAACGTCGCACAGCACGTAAACGTCGGGCAGGAAATTCATTTCGATGCGCTTGAGGCCTTCGCCTTCACAAGCTTCGCAGCGGCCGCCTTTAACGTTGAATGAAAAGCGGCCGGGCTTGTATCCGCGCTCGCGCGATTCGGGCAGCATGGCGTAAAGCTCGCGTATCGGCGTAAACAGTCCGGTGTAGGTCGCCGGATTCGATCGCGGCGTGCGGCCGATCGGTGACTGATCGATTTCGATCACCTTATCGATGTGCTCGAGACCCTCGATGGCCGTGAAGGCGCCGGGCTCTTCCAGCGAACCGTATAAGTTTCGCGCCAGCGCGCGGTAGAGAATGTCGGCGACGAGCGTTGACTTGCCCGAACCGGAAACACCGGTGACGACGGTCAGCAGGCCGAGCGGAAAAGTCACGTCGATCGATTTCAGATTGTGATGATGCGCGCCGCGCACGACGATTGCTTTGCCATTGGGCGGACGCCGCTCAGAGGGAACCGGGATTTTTCGGCCACCGCTGATGTAGAGACCGGTCACTGATTCCGGACTGTTGGCGATCGCCTCAGGCGAACCAAGCGCAACGAGCGTGCCTCCGTGAGTACCGGCCCCCGGCCCAAGATCGACTACATAATCAGCCCTGCGAATCGTTTCCTCGTCGTGCTCGACGACGAGCACCGTGTTGCCGAGATCGCGCAACGCGGCCAGCGTATCGAGTAGACGCATGTTGTCGCGCGGATGCAAACCTATCGAAGGCTCATCCAGCACGTACAGCACCCCTCTGAGTTGCGACCCGATCTGCGTCGCCAGACGAATCCGCTGCCCTTCGCCGCCGGACAACGTTGCCGACGGACGATCCAGAGTGAGATAGCCAAGCCCAACCGTTTCCAGGAAACGAAGTCGAGATTTGATCTCGCGCAGCACCAGGCCGGCCACCTTCTCTGCTCGCGTGTCCAGCTTCACTCGATCGAAGGCCTTGATGGCATCGCCAAT
>Ga0105242_10000034_pt1 | contig 95536 bp, 106 predicted proteins | sample KBSM24metaG_FD_81521 | JGI IMG/M metagenome (GOLD analysis project Ga0105242, IMG submission 81521) | Miscanthus rhizosphere microbial communities from Kellogg Biological Station, Michigan, USA - KBS M2-4 metaG | ecosystem: Host-associated > Plants > Roots > Rhizosphere > Soil | place...
CGACGATCGCCGCCGCCACCAGGTAGTCGAGGTAGCCGAGTTTGTGGCGCCAGTCCTCCCAGTTGTCGCCGACCTTTTCGCCGACGATCGCCAGGGCCAGGACCCAGGGGATCGAGCCCAGCAGGGTGAAGGCCGAAAAGCGCCAGAACGGCATCTTCGCCACCCCGGCCGGGAGCGAGATGAAGGTGCGGATGATCGGCAGCATGCGCGAGAAGAAGACGGTCCAGGTGCCGTAGCGCTCGAACCAGTCGTCGGCCCATTTGAGGTGCTTGGGGCTGATGTGGATCAGCTTGTTCTTTTCCAGCAGGTCCAGCCGCCCGTAGTAGCCGACCGCGTAGGCGATCCAGGATCCGACCAGGTTCCCCAGCACTCCCGCGGCGACGATCCCGAACAGGGTCAGTTCGCCTTTGGAGACCGCGAAGCCGGCGAAGAGCATGATCGCCTCGCTCGGGATCGGGATGCAGGCCGACTCCAGGGTCATCAGCAGGAACACCGCCACGACCCCGGCCGAGCCGATGAATTCGGTGGCGAGGTCGACGATCGGTTCCACCACCTTGTCGGTGATGCTGGCGAGCAGGAGGAGGTGTGGGTGCGGAACCACGGCAGCGGCACTCTCTCGGCCCCGCCTTAAACGCAGATGAGAGCGGCTGGCACGTCGCCGTGGCTCTCATCTGCGGTTAATCGCGGCCCTCCACACTGCCGCGCCATGAACGAGATCGCGATGTCGCCCCCAGTCTCTGCTCACCGCCACGACGTCCCGTCGCGGGGCCGTCAGATGCTCAACAAGGTGCCGGAGATCACCATCTACTTCTGGGTGATCAAGATCCTCTGCACGACGGTGGGGGAGACCGCGGCCGACCTCCTCAACGAAAACCTCGGCCTCGGCCTGACCAACACCACCTACATCATGGCCGCGGCGCTGATCGCCGTGCTCGTCTTCCAGTTCAGGGCGACGAAGTACGTGCCCGGCATCTACTGGCTGGCGGTGGTCCTGATCAGCGTGGTCGGCACCCTCTTCAGCGACAACCTGGTCGACAACCTCGGGGTCGAACTGCAGACGACGACGATCGCTTTCAGCGTCATCCTCGCCGCTGTCTTCGGTGCCTGGTACTGGAGTGAGCGGACCCTCTCCGTCCACACCATCGTCACCACCAGGCGCGAGGCGTTCTACTGGCTGGCGATCCTCTTCACCTTCGCCCTCGGCACCTCGGCCGGGGACCTGGTCGCCGAGAAGCTCGAACTCGGCTTCCTGCCCTCGGTCGGGATCTTCGCCGGGGCGATCGCGATCGTCGCCGTCGCCCATCTCCGTTTCAAGCTGAACGCGATCCTCGCCTTCTGGGTCGCCTACATCCTCACCCGGCCCCTCGGCGCCTCGATCGGCGACTGGCTCTCGCAGCCGGTCGAAGAAACCGGCCTCGGCCTGGGCACGATCCTGACCAGCCTGATCTTCCTCAGCGCGATCCTGGCCCTGGTCGTCTACCTGACGATCTCCAAGCGCGACCTGATCGCGGTCTCCGCCGCCGAGGCCCAGCTGGATGGGGCGCCCACTCCGGGGGTGACGCCGGCCGGTAGCGGCTCGAAGATCCTCGTCGTCGCCAACAAGATGGAGGCCACCAAAGCCCTCGTGGACGCCGTACGCGAGCGCGCCGCCGCCGCTCCGGCGCGCTTCTTCGTTCTGATCCCGAATCCAGACAACCTGCCGTTCGACCGGAACAGCCCCGACACCAGCGACGGCGAGCATGTATTGGAGCGGATGCTGCCTCTGCTCAAACAGCAATCGGGGGCCGAGATTGAAGGCGGAGTCGCCAATAGCCCCAACGCCTACGACGACATCGTCGAGGCTCTGGACAGCGGCGAGTACCGGGAGATCATTCTGGAGACGCCCCCCAGCCACGTCTCGCACTGGCTGCACGTCGACCTGCCGCAGCGGATCGCGCACCTCGGCTACCCGCTGACGACGGTGACGGCGACCGCGTAATAGGCGGAGCGCTGTCCCAAGTCTGTTAGGGTTACCTAATTCTACTGTCGCTCTGGAGGCAGGCAGCTTGTCGTTCGCCCAAACCGCAGCACTTGGGGCCTTGGCCGGCTTCACCATCTACCTCGGCCTCCCCTTTGGTCGTCTGACGCTGCTCGGCGACCGGGCCCGGGTCGGTCTGGCGATGTTTGCGGTCGGCGTCCTCGCCTTCATCTTCGTCGATGTCATGGAGCACGCCTTCGGGATCGTCGAGGCGGCGGTCGAGGGCTTCAAGGACGGAAGCGACAGTCTCGGTCACGCCGCCGGTCTCGCGGCCCTGCTCGGCGGTGGCTTCGGCCTCGGCCTCGCGGGCTTGGCGATGACCGAGCGCCGTCTCCGTTCGGCGCGTCCACTGCCGCCGATCGCCGGCGGGGCCGTCGACGTGCTGGGCGCCGCTGATCTCGCCCGCGAGGAAGCCGTCGCGCGCGCCCGGGCGCTGCGAACCGGGATGACGATCGCGTTCGCAATCGGCCTTCACAACTTCGCCGAGGGCCTCGCGATCGGGGTCTCGGCGAGCGCCGGCGACATCAGCCTCGCCCTGGTCTTGATCGTCGGCTTCGCTCTTCACAACGCCACCGAGGGCTTCGGCATCGTCGGCCCGCTGGGCGATGTGCGGCCGTCCTGGAAGTGGCTGGGGCTGGTGGGCTTGATCGGCGGCGCCCCGACCTTCCTCGGCGCCATGCTCGGTTACAGCGTCAGCTCCGAACCCCTGGAGCTGGTTTTTTACGCCGTCGCCGGCGGCGCGATCCTCTACGTGATCGGCGAGGTCTGGAACGGGATGCGCCGCTATGGCCACCGCGAGCTGGGCCTTTGGCTGCTCTCCGCGGGCTTTTTCGTCGGCGTGATCACCGACCTGGTGGTCGCCTACGGCGGGGGCTGAGTCTCCCCGTTCAGTTTCCCGGCGTGAGAGCCAGCCGGTTCTCATCTGGCCTTCATCTTCACTGGCAAGCTTGTGGGGATGAACGTCTTGGTGGTCGAGGACGAGGTGAAGATGGCGGCGCTGCTGCGACGCGGGCTCGGCGAGGAGGGAATGACGGTCGACGTCGCCGGCAACGGCGAGGACGCGATCGGGATGGCGCGGGCGTCCGCCTACGACGCGATCGTGCTCGACGTGATCCTGCCCGGCATCGACGGCTTCGAGACCTGCCGCCGGCTGCGGCTGGAGGAGATCTGGTCGCCGGTGCTGATGCTGACCGCGCGGGGAGCGCTCGAGGACCGGGTCGCCGGGCTAGATGGCGGCGCCGACGACTACCTGACCAAGCCGTTCTCCTTCGCCGAGCTGCTGGCGCGGCTGCGGGCGCTGGTGCGGCGCGGTCAGAGCGAGCGCCCGGCGATCGTCGAGGTCGGCGACCTGCGCCTCGACCCGGCGACCCATCAGGCCTGGCGCGGCGAGACCGAGATCGAGCTCTCGGCCAAGGAGTTCGTCCTCTTCGAGACCTTCATGCGCCGGCCCGGCCTGGTGCTGACCCGCTCGCAGCTGCTCGACCAGGCCTGGGAGTACGACTTCGAACACCGCTCCAACGTGATCGAGGTCTATGTCCGTTACCTGCGCCGCAAGATCGACCTGCCCTTCGGGGTCAAATCGATCGAGACCATCCGCGGCGCCGGTTACCGATTGCGAAAGGATGGCGGACGCTGAGCCGGCTCTCGATCCGCCTCCGCGTCACCCTCGTCTTCGCCGGTGTCATGGCCCTGGTCCTGGGGGCGACCGGGGTCTTCATCTACCTGCGTTACGCCTCCGAGCTGAACATGGCGATCGACTCCGGGCTGAGGTCGCGGGCGACCGATGTCGCCTCTCTCGTCCGCGACTCCGACTCCGGGCTGCGGCCGTCCCAGGGCCTGGTCGAGGGGTTGGAAAGCTTCGCTGTGGTGCTCGACGGCGCGGGTCGGCTCGAAGACTCCTCGCTGCCGCGCGGGGGCGGCTTCCGGCTCTCGGCCGAGCAGCTGGCGCGGGCGCGGCGCGGCGCGGTCTTCATCGAAGGGGCGCCGGTGCCGGCGAGCGGGGACCGGGCAAAGCTCCTGGCCGTCCCGGTCGGAGGGGAACCGCGCGGCCGGGTGGTCGTCGTCGGCACCGCGACCGAGGCTCGCGACGAGGCGCTGACCGACCTCCAGCAACTGCTCCTGATCGGTGGCCCGGTGGCGCTGCTGCTGGCCTCGATCGCCGCTTACGGCGTCGCCGCCCTCGCGCTCAAACCGGTCGAGGCGATGCGCTCGCGCGCGGCCGAGATCTCCGCCGCCGAGCCCGACCGCAGGCTGCCGGTGCCGCCGACGCGGGACGAGGTCGCTCGCCTCGGCACCACCCTGAACGAGATGCTCGAGCGGCTCGGCGAGGCGCTGGCGCACGAGCGTGCCTTTGTCGCCGACGCCAGTCACGAGCTGCGCACGCCGCTGGCGATCCTGCGCACGGAGCTGGAGCTGGCGCTGGCAAAGGGGCGCTCGCCCGCGGAGCTGCGCGCGGCGCTGGCCTCGGCCGCCGAGGAGACCGACCGCCTGACCCAGCTCTCGGAGGACCTGCTGACGATCGCCCAGACCGAGCGTGGCGAGCTGCCGCTGCGGCTCTCCCACCTGGACCTGGCGGAGAGCCTCGCCGGCGTCGAGCGCCGGTTCGCTCGCCGGGCCGCGGAGCGGGAGAGGGGGATCGAGGTCTCCGTCCCGGCCGGGCTCGCGCTCGACGCCGATCGTCTCCGCCTCGACCAGGCGCTCGGCAGCATGGTCGACAACGCCCTGCGTTACGGCGACGGCGACGTCGAGCTCGTGGCCGCCGCCGTGGACGGGGCGGTGGAGATCCACGTGCTCGACCGCGGCGAGGGGTTCCCGGAGGAGTTCCTCGATCGGGCCTTCGAGCGCTTCAGCCGCGCCTCCTCCAGCGACCGCGACGGCGGCAGCGGGCTCGGGCTGGCGATCGTGCGGACGGTCGCCCGCGCTCACGGCGGCGAGGCGCGCGCCGGCAATCGCGAGGGCGGAGGGGCCGACGCCTGGCTGTCGCTGCCGCTGCGCGCCGCCGGGCTCGGGCCGGTCTCATCTGCTGTTTAGGGGGTGGATCTAGCCTGCCGCGCGCCCGTTCCCTCGCCGCCCTTGGACTTCCAGCTCAAAACCCGACACGGCCTCTCGAAGGTGCCCGAAGTGACGGCGATCTTCTGGGTCGTGAAGGCGCTGACCACCGGGATGGGGGAGTCGACGTCCGATTTCCTCGTCCACGGGCTGGTCCCCGAGATCGCGGTCGTGCTCGGCGGCATCGCCTTCGTCGCCGCCCTCTACCTGCAGTTCTCCAGCGACCGTTACGTCCCCTGGCGCTACTGGCTGGCGGTGGCGATGGTCGGCGTCTTCGGCACGATGTGCGCCGACGTCCTCCACGTCGGGCTCGGCGTCCCCTACGTCATCTCCACGGTCTTCTACGCGATCGTGCTCGCCGTCGTGTTCCGTACCTGGTACCGGGTCGAGGGCACGCTCTCGATCCACGGCATCACCAGTGAGCGGCGCGAGGCCTTCTACTGGGCGGCGGTGCTCGCGACCTTCGCCCTCGGCACCGCCGCCGGCGACCTCACCGCGGTCACCTTCGGGCTCGGCTTCTTCGGCTCCGGCCTGATGTTCGCCGCGATCATCGCGATCCCGGCACTCGGCTACTTCCGCTTCGGGATGAACCCGATCCTCGCCTTCTGGTTCGCCTACGTGGTCACCCGCCCGCTCGGCGCCTCCTTCGCCGACTGGCTGGCCGTGTCTTCGGCCCGGGGCGGGCTGGCGATCGGCACCGGCCTGGTCAGCTTCGTGCTGGCGGCGACGATCGCGATGTTCGTCGCCTTCCTCACCTCGACCGGCCTCGACCTGCCGGCGGATCAGCGGGGCGCCGAGGCGGACAAAGATTTAGACGATGCGAGGTTTCGTTTCATGCCTGTCCCATCTGCGCCGTCGACCATCGATCCCTCAACCCAACAAGAGGGGAAGCGATGAGAAAACTGAAGAAGTTGGTGCTGATAACGGCGGCGCTGGCAGCGCTCGCCGTGGGCGGGGCCGCCTACGCCGGCGCTCAGAGCACGGGCACGGTGGCGAAGGTGACCGTGCAGGAGTCGAGCAACGCCGCCGAGACGGCCATGTCCGGTGACACGGACAAGGCCCAGAGCGGTGAGCGGGAGTCGGGAGTCGAGCAGGCGGATGCCTCCGACTCGGCCTCCGAAAACGACGTCCCGGAGGGGCCCGGCGACAAGGTCGACAGCCCGGCCGACGGCGAGTCCCCCGGCAGCTGAACCGGACCCGAGCCTCCCCGGTGTCCCGCCGGGGAGGCTCGAGCGGGTGGCGTCTAGGATCGACCCGATGAGCGGGGTCAGGCGGATCGGGCACATGGGCATGCGGGTGAGGGATCTCGACGCGGCGGTCGAGTTCCAGGCCGCGGTGCTCGGGCTGGTCGAGACCGAGCGGCGGGGGCGGGTCGCCTACCTGACCTGCAACGAGCGCCACCACGAGCTGATCCTGATCGAGTCCGGCAGGCGCGGCTACGACCACATCGGCCTCGAGGTCGCCGACGCGGCGGCCTTGGAGCAGGCGCGCGGCGTGATCGCCCGGGTCGGCGGCGAGTCGCTCGGCGCCGTCTACGACGGCGAGCCGGGGATCGACCGCGCCGCGCTCGTGCGCGGCCCCGGCGGCCACGTCTACAAGCTCTTCTGCGGGATGGAGGACGTCGCGCCGCCGCCGCCCGGCGACCGCCCGACCCGCTTCGAGCACGCCTCGGTCAAGGCCCGCAACCTCGGCCCGACCGAGCGCTTCCTCGCCGCCGGCCTCGGCTTCGCCTTCTCCGACCGCATGGGGCGGACCGCGAGCTGGTGGCACTGCGACGCCGACCACCACGGGATGGCGCTGATCTTCGGCCCCCGCCACGAGCTCTCCCACTACGCCTGGTCGGTGCCCGACCTCAACGCGATGGGGCGGATCGCCGACCGCCTCGTCGCCCGCGGCCTGAAGCCGACCTGGGGGCCGAGTCGCCACGGCCCCGGTCACAACCTCTTCGTCTACTTCAAGGACGCCGACGGGGCGATGGTCGAGTGCTGCGCCGACCTGGCGGCGATGCCGCCGCACGGCGACTACGAGGCGAAACGCTGGCCGGGCGGCTTCGGCGCGATCAACCAGTGGGGCGGCCCGCCGCCGCCGCGCTTCCTGCTTGCCGGCCACCCGATCGCCAACGCCAGTCCGACGGAGTGGCTGGGATGAAGCTCCGCCGCGCCCCCCGGCTGTCGGGACCTGGGGACGCGCCCGCGGTCGACGTCGATCTCTACGCGCCCGCGGTGGTCGAGGACTCGGCGGCCGCCTTCGCCGCGATCCGCGAGGCCGGCCCGGTCGTCTGGCTGCCGCGCCAGCGGATGTGGGCGCTGGGGCGCTTCGAGGAGGTGCGGGCGGCGCTGCGCGACGACGAGCTCTTTCTCAGCGGCAAGGGCGTCGCCGCCAACCCGATCACCAACGTCGCCGCCCGCAAGACCACCCTGTTCAGCGACGGCGAGACCCACGTCTCCCGCCGCAAGGTGCTGATGCGCTCGCTCGGGGCGCAGGCGCTGGCCCCGATCGTGGGCCGGCTCGACGCCGAGGCCGAGGCGATCGTCGGCCGCCTGGTCGGGCGCGGCGAGTTCGACGCCGCCCGCGACTTCTCCAGCGGTTTGCCGCTGGAGGTGGTGGCCGACTTGGTCGGCGTCCGCGTCCCCAGCGAGCGGCTGCTGAGCTGGGGGACGATCTCCTTCGACGTCCTCGGCCCGCTCAACCGGCGCGGCCTGCGAGCCTTTCCGACCTCGCTGGGGATGCTCGCCTACGCCCAGCGCCTCAGCCGCTCCCGGGTGATCCCCGGCAGCTGGGCGGCGAGCGTGTTCGACGCCGCCGACCGCGGCGAGATCGACAGGACCGAAGCGCGCAACATGGTGATCGACTTCATCGCCCCGAGCCTGGACACGACGATCCTCGCCAGCACCTACATGCTCTGGCTGCTGGGGGAGAACCCGGCGGCGTGGCAGCGGCTCCGCCGCGAGCCCGAGCTGATCCCGGCGGCGGTGGTCGAGTCGGTCCGCCTCTCCTCGCCGATCCGCGGCTTCACCCGCTACGTCAGCCGCGACGCCGAGGTCGCCGGGGTGCGGATGCGCGCCGGCGAGCGCGCCGTGCTCCTGGTCGGCGCCGCCAACATGGACGAGCGCCAGTACCCCGAGCCCGGGCGCTTCGAGCTCGAGCGCCCGCCGGGAGGCAATCTCGGCTGGGGCAACGGACCGCACACCTGCGTCGGCATCCACCTCGCCAAGCTGGAGATGGCGGCGCTGCTGCGGGCCCTGGTCGCACAGGTCGAGACGATCGAGCTGCTCGGTCCGCCGACCCGGATCCGCAACAACACCCTGCAGGGCATCGCCCGCCTGCCGGTGCGCCTGAGCTGAGTCCGGCCGGGCGACCCGGCTAGACGCAAATCAGATTCATTCTCATTAAAGTCTGGGCGATGATCGAGCCCTTCGAACTTCCCTTCGTCCAGCGCGGGCTGATCGAGATCCTCATCCTCGCGGTGCCGGCGGGGCTGCTCGGCACCTGGATCGTGATGCGCGGGCTCGCCTTCTTCTCCCACGCCGTCGGCACCGCCGCCTTCCCGGGGCTGGTGCTGGCCGACGGCCTCGGGTTCGCGGCGCCGCTGGGGGCGTTCGGGGCGGCGATCGTGTTCACGATCGGCAACGCCGCGCTGGGCCGCCGCGGGCGCGACCGCGACAGCGTCGTCGCCCTGGTCCTGGTCGCCTGCCTGGCCGCCGGCACGATCCTCGCCAGCGACGTCTTCGGCTCCGGCGCCAACGTCGAGACGCTGCTGTTCGGCAGCCTGCTGCTGGTCGACGGCGGCGACATCGCCCTTGCCGCGGTGGCGGCGGTCGCGACCCTGGCGGCGACGGCGCTGATCGGCGAGCGCTGGCTGGCGCAGGGCTTCGACCCCGACGGCGCCGGCACGGGTTGGCGCCGGCACGGGTTCGACGCGGCCCTGCTGACCCTGATCGCGCTCGCCAGCACCGCCGCCCTGACCGTGGTCGGGGCGCTGCTGGTCACCGCCCTGTTCGTGGTCCCGGCCGCCACGGCGCGCCTCTTCACCCGCCGGGTGCGGAGCTGGCAGCTGGCCAGCGTCGCCCTGGTCGCGGCCGAGGGCACGGTCGGGCTCTGGCTCTCGGTCAAGACCGACGCCCCGCCGGGGGCGACGATCGCCTGCGTCGCCGGCGCCCTCTTCGCCGTCGTCGCCCTGGCCCGGGCGCTGGCGGCGCAGGTGCCGCGCCGGGCCGCCCTGGCCGCCGCGGCGGTCGGCGCCCTCGCCCTGCTCGGCGCCGGTTGCGGCGGCGCCGCGGGTGGCGACAGCGGTCAGCTCCAGGTCGTCGCCACCACCACCCAGATCGGCGACTTCGTGCGCGAGGTCGGCGGCAGCGCCGTCGCGGTCGACCAGATCCTTGAGCCGAACACCGACCCGCACGAGTACGAGCCGCGGCCCAGCGACGTCGAGGGCGCGGCCGGGGCCGCACTCGTCTTCGCCAGCGGCGACAACCTCGACCAGTGGATCGGCGACGTCGTCTCCGAGAGCGGCAGCGACGCCGAAGTCGTCGACCTCGGCGCCGCCGTGCCGGAGCGCCTGCCCGGCGAGTCGAGCGGGGCCGAGGCCTCGAAGTACGACCCGCACTGGTGGCACGACCCGCGCAACGCCGAGGCGGCGGTGCGGGAGATCGAGCGCAAGCTCGCCGCCGCCGACCCGGCCAAGCGGGCGCTGTTCGCGCGCAACGCCAGCGCCTACCTGGCGAAGCCGCGCGCGCTCGACGGCGGCATCGCCCGCTGCATGGACACCGTCCCGCCCGCCCGGCGCAAGCTGGTCACCGACCACGACGCCTTCGGCTACTTCGCCGACCGCTACGGGATCGAGGTGGTCGGCGCCGTCGTCCCCTCGCAGACCACCCAGGCCCAGACCTCGGCCAAGGAGCTGAGCGAACTCGCCGCGACGATCGAGGCCGAGCACGTCAGCGCGATCTTCCCCGAGAGCTCGCTCAGCCCCAAGGTCGCGGAAGCGATCGCCGAACAGACCGGCGCCTCGGCCGGCTACACGCTCTACGGCGACACCCTCGGCCCAGCCGACTCCGACGGCGCCACCTACCTGCGGATGGAGGCGGCCAACGCCGACGCGATGGTGCGCGGCTTCACCGACGGGAGGGACCGGTGCCGGGTCAGGCCCTGATTGAGGCCGACGGGCTGGCGGTCGGCTACGGCGGCCCGCCGGCGATCGACGGCGTCTCCTTCGCCCTGCGGGCGGGGGAGCGGCTGGCGCTGCTCGGCCCCAACGGCGGCGGCAAGACGACCCTGATGCGGGCCCTGCTCGGTGAGCTGCGCCCGCTGGCGGGGACGCTCGCCGTCCACGGCCGCTGCGGCACCGTGCCGCAGACCGAGCGCACCCGCCTCGACTACCCCGTCTCCGCCCTCGACGTGGCGACGATGGGGGCGCTCTCGCGCCTGCCCTGGTGGCGGCGGCCGGGTCGCGAGGATCGCCGCGGCGCCGCTGCGGCGCTGGGGCGGGTCGGCCTCGGGGATCGCGCCGGGGAGACCTTCGGCGAGCTCTCCGGCGGCCAGCGGCAGCGGGTGCTGATCGCCCGCGCTCTGGTCCAGGAGGCCGAGGTGCTGCTGCTCGACGAGCCCTTCTCCGGCCTCGACAACGCCAGCGCCGTGGCGCTGGAAGCGCTGATCGGGGAGCTGGCGGGGGAGGGGCGGGGGATCGTCGTCGCCACCCACGACCTCGACCAGGCCCGCCGCAGCGACTCGGTCCTCTGCCTCAACCGCCACCAGATCGCCGCCGGCGAGCCGGCCGCGGTGCTCGACCGCGCCACCCTGGAAGCGACCTACGGCGGCGCCATCGTCGAGATCCCCGGCAGCGGCAAGGCGATCCTGCCCTCCCATCATCACCACCACTGATGCTGGCGCCGCTGCGGGAAACCTTCATGCAGCGGGCGATCCTCGAGATCGCCTTGATCGGCCTGGCCGGCGGCGCGATCGGCTGCTGGGTCGTCCTCTACGAGCTCTCCTACGCGGCCGAGTCGCTGGCCCACTCGATCTTCCCGGGCCTGGTGCTGGCCGCGATCGCCGGGGTGCCGCTGCTGCTGGGGGCGACGCCGGCGATCGTGATCGCGGCGCTGGCGATCGCGCTCGCCGCGCGCGCGCCCGGGACCAGCCGCGACGTCGGTGTCGCCGTCGTCGTCACCACGATGTTCGGGCTCGGGGTGCTGCTGGCGCTCTCGCCGGACTCGCCGCCGGGGATCGAGTCGCTGCTCTTCGGCGACATCCTCGGGCCCGGCGACGCCGACCTGATCGCCGCCGCGGTGCTGGCGGCGCTGGTGCCGGCGGCGCTCTGGCTCCTGCACCACCGCCTGCTCGCCGCCGGCTTCGACCGCGGTGTCGCCCGCGCCCTGGGGCTCGCGCCCGGGGCGATCGAGGCGGCGCTCCTGGTCCTGCTCGCGGCCACCACGGTGGTCGCCGTGCAGGGGCTCGGCAACCTCCTCGTCGTCGCCGTCCTCGTCGGCCCGGCGGCCGCGGCCCGGCAGCTGACCCGGCGGATCGTGCCGATGCTGCTGGCGTCGGCGGCGATCGCCGTCCTCGCCGGCGTCGCCGGCCTCTACGTCTCCTACTACGCGGGCACGGCGGGCGGCGCCTCGATCGCGCTGGCGATCGTCGCCGCCTACCTGCTGGCGCTGGCGGCGGGCCGCCTGCGCGAGGCCCTCCGCTCCTCCGAACCGCGGCCGCGGGCGGCGGCTACGATCGGCTGATGGCCTCCAGCGCGAAGACCGAGTGGGCCGAGCACGCGCTCAGCGCTCTGCAGGACGCCGGCCTGCGCCGCGGCGGCGCCCGCACCGCGGTGGTCGAGGCGCTGGCGGGGCACAGCTGCGCGGTGACGGCGCTGGAGCTGGACGACGAGCTGCGCCGGCGCCACCCGCCGGTCGCCCGCGCCAGCGTCTACCGCGCCCTCGACCAGCTCGAGGAGCTGGGCCTGGTCCAGCGGCTCGAGGTCACCCGTGGCACCGCCGCCTACGAGCGGGTCGAGCCAAGCGGCCATCACCACCACCACGCGATCTGCCGCCGCTGCGGGCGCATGGAGACCTTCGAGGACCGCGCCCTCGAGGCCGAGATCGAGCGCGTCTCCGAGCGCGTGCCGTTCGCGATCTCCGAGCACGACATCGTCCTCCGCGGCCTCTGCGAGCGCTGCGTCGGTTGAGCCTGCCCTGGGACGAGAGCACGCGGCCGGCCGGCCCGGCGCCCGACCCGGGCCGGGAGCTGACGGCCGAGGAGCTGGCGACCGGGCAGCACCTGGTCGACGTCCACGACGGGCTGCGGGCGGAGCTGGAGCGACTGCGCGGCGTGCTCGACGAGGTCGGGGCGGGGGAGGCCGATCCGGCGGCGCTGCGCTCCTTCTTCAACCGGATGACGATCCGCCAGAACCAGTGGACGCTGGGGGCGTTCTGCCAGTCCTACTGCCGCGCCGTGACCGGCCACCACACGCTCGAGGACAGCAGCGTCTTTCCCCATCTCGGCCGCGCCGACGAGCGCCTCGGCGCCGTGCTCGAGCGGCTCGGCGAGGAGCACGAGGCGATCGCCGACCTGCTGGAGCGGATCGACGCGGCGCTGGTCGCCCTGGTCGCCTCCGAGCCGGGGGCGATGGCCCGCGTCCGCGAGGCGGTCGACCGGGTCACCGCGGCGATGGCCTCCCACTTCTCCTACGAGGAGCGGGAGCTGGTCGAGCCGCTCTCCCGGCTCGGCTTCTACTAGCGCCGGTCGGCCCGCTCACTCGTTGCGGCCGGCGTCGGCGGACCCGGCCCCGACCAGGATCGAGATCTTGCCCTGGTGCTTGTTCTCGTAGAGCAGCTGGTGCGCCGCCGGGACGTCCTCGAAGCCCATTGTCTTCCAGACCACCGGCTTCACCTTGCCCTCGGCCATCAGCCGGTTGGCCTGCATGCATTCGTAGGGGTTGGCGTAGTGGGAGCCGATGATCTGCTTCTGACGCATCCACAGGTAGCGCGCGTCGAAGTCGAGATGGAAGCCCGAGGTGGCGCCGCAGATGACGATCTTGCCGAACGGCTTGACGACGAAGACGGAGGTCGGGAAGGTGGCCCGGCCGACGTGCTCGAAGACGACGTCGGGAGCGTCGCCGAGGATCTCCTTCACCCGCTTGGCGAAGGCGCGGGTGGCCTTGAAGCGCTCGCGGTCGGCAGTCGCGTCGGCGAGGTTCTCGCGGGTCCGCATCATCGCCCCGAATTCCTCGCGGTTGATGTAGTCGACCGCGCCCAGCTCCTTCACCAGCTCGCCCTTCTCCTCGGAGGAGACGACGCCGACCGCGTTGGCGCCGGCCAGCTTGCAGAGCTGCACGGCGAAGACGCCGAGGCCGCCGGCGGCGCCCCAGACGAGCACGTTCTGCCCCGGCTGCAGGTCGCACTGGGAGATCAGCATCCGGTAGGCGGTGAAGTAGCCGACCCCGTAGGTGGCGGCGTCGGACCAGCTCAGGTTCTGGGGGCGGGGGAAGAGCTGGTGGGCCTGGACCTTGGCGAACTGGGCGAAGGAGCCCCAGGTCGTCTCGTAGCCCCAGGCGAGCAGGCTCGGCGCCGCCAGGGTGTCGAGGCCGTGGACCTCGACGTCCTCGTAGGAGACGAGGATGCTGCCGAGCACGACCTCGTCGCCGGGCTTCCAGCGGGTGATGCCGGCGCCGACCTTCCAGACGATGCCGGCGCCGTCGGAGCCGCCGATGTGGTGGCCGTGCTCGGGGTGGTCGCCGAAGCCGAAGACCGAGACCGGCTTGCCGAGCGAAGCCCAGATGCTGTTGAAGTTGACCCCGGCCGCCATCACCCGCACGATCACCTCGAAGGGGCCGGGCTCGGGCACCTCGATCCGCTCCAACGCGAAGGCGTCCTTCGGCTCCCCCTGGCGCTCCTCGCGGATCACCCAGGCGTCCATCGTCGCCGGCAGGGTGCCGGGTTCCACGTCCAGGTCGGCCGAGACCCGCTTCTCAGAGATGGCGTCCAACGCAGGGGGAGCGTAAATCACGAATCCCCGATGAAATAGTCGCAGACTTGTACTTAACTATTCTGACTATAGTAAGGATCTTTGCACCAAACTATGAAGGGATAGGGAGAGAGATGAAGATCGACAAGCGCCTGCTGCTCGCGGGCATGGCCGTCGCGGTGACGATGTTCGCCGCCGTGTCCGCCTCCTCGGCCTCGGCCGCGGTCTGGAAGATGTCCGGGGTGAACGTGACCAAATTCACCGAACTCGGCCTGACCGGCGGCGAAGTGTTCGAATCGGGCACCTCGGGGATGTCGTGCGAACTGCACGCGACGCTCACCACCGAAGGTGGGAGCACCGGGAAAATCACCAAATTCGAAACCAAAAAATGCTCGGGCGGCTTCGGCGAAATGGCCACTTGCGAACTCAACACGACCGAATCGAAAGGCCTGCCCTGGACCGTCGACGTCAACGCGACTGACCTGACGATCACAAACATGCACCTGCGTCGCACCTTCAAAGGGACGGGCTGCAAAATCACCGAACTCGACAAGACCTACAGCCCGACAGTGACGCTGATCACCCCGACCGCGATCACCGAAATGGAATTCTCGGCAGCGATCACCGGTTACAAATCGTTCGGCTCCTTCACCGTCGACTCGCCGAACTCCGGTACATACGGAATCGGCTGAGCGCCGCGCTGGATCGGGGCCTCGCGAAGCCGCGGGGCCCCGGCTCGGCCCCATCCGGTTCCGGGCGCACGCGCTTGTGTCGGCCCTAACCGCGCGCCAGCTCGCGCTCGAGCAGGGCGCTGAGCGCGTCGTGGACGCCCTCGCCGGGGACGCTGGAGATCTGCGCGCCGGCGGCGGCGCCGCGCACGTCTTCGGCCGCTCTCAGCGCGTGCCAGTGCGAATCGAACGACTCGCCGGAGGTGGCGACGGTGCGGCCGTCGCTGCCGAGCAGGCGCCAGCGCCACTTGCCTACGAGGTCTTCATATGCGTCGAATCGGGGCATCTCGATCTCCTGGTCTCTCGGATGGGAACGTATGTTCGCATCCGCTGCGGCGGAAAAAGGTGGGGCACCTAAATCCTCGGTGAGCATTTGATCCGTTCGGGTCCGGGTTGCGCATCAGTGAGACCCACCCCCTGTGTAAAGGAGCAGTCATGGACCCGGAAATCTCACTTGAGCGCGTAGACGTAGACGGCGCGGTTCGCGAAACCGCCCACGAGGCCGCCGAGGCGCTGGAGAGCGGCGACACCCGTCTCAGCTTCCTCAAGAAGGCCGGCCTCGCCGGCGGTGCCGTGATGGGTAGCGGTGCCCTGCTCGGCGCTCTCTCCCCGGCCGGCGCGATGGCCGCGGGCAAGGGCAAGGGCCGTCCGCCCGCGTCCTTCGGGAAGGGCGACGTCGGCATCCTCAACTTCGCCCTCACCCTCGAGTACCTGGAGGCCGCGTTCTACAACGAGGCGACCGCCAACAACAAGAAGAGCTCGTTCCTGAAGAACAAGCAGGCGCAGGTCTTCCTGAAGACGGTGACCGCGGACGAGAACGCCCACGTCGCCTACCTGAAGAAGGCGCTCGGCTCCAAGGCCGTCGCCGCCCCGAAAGTCGATTTCGGCGCGACGACCTCCTCCGAAGCCTCCTTCATCAAGACCGCGGTGGCGCTGGAGAACACCGGCGTTCACGCCTACTCGGGCCAGGCGCTGAACATCGTCACCCCCTCGACCGCCGCGGCGGCCCTCTCGATCTGGTCGATCGAGGCCCGGCACGCGTCGGTCGCCGGCCTGTTGCTGAAGGCCACTCCCGGCAACATCACCCCCGACGGGCCCTTCGACACGCCGTTCACGGCGGCCGAAGTGCTGAAGGCAGTGGAAGGCACCGGCTTCCTGAAGTAAGCCTCCCTGGGCCGCCGGCGGGGTCGATCGATGGTCGACTCCGCTGGAGGTCCGGTGGCGGTTCGGTTGAACTGTTCTCACACCCAACGTAATCGGAGGCATCATGCCCAACATCGGACCAATGGAGATAGGACTAGTTCTGATCATCGCCCTGATCGTCTTCGGGCCCAAACGCCTGCCCGAGCTCGGCAAGTCCCTCGGCAAGGGCATCTCGGAGTTCCGCGGCACGATCAGCGGTGAGAAGTCGGAGTCGGAGGAGACCCCCGCGGTCGAGCCCGCCCCCGTCGTCGTCGCCCCGGCCCCCGCACCCGCCGCCAAGACCGGCGCCCACGCCGAGACCCAGGTCTGAGCTACCGATGCGCCGCGTAAAACCAATCTCACATGAGGATGAGGTGAGCCTCGTCGAGCATCTCGACGAGCTGCGCGCGCGCATCATCGTCTCGATCACGGTCTTCGGCGTCGCCCTGGCGCTCTGCTTCTGGCAGAACCACCTGCTGCTGGAACTGGCCAACGGGCCGCTGCCGTCCAACCACGACAAGCTGATCACCTTCGGGATCAGCGAGCCGTTCACGACGACGGTGACCGTCTCCGCCTACGGGGCGATCATCCTCGCCCTGCCGATCATCCTGTTCCAGGCCTACGCCTACCTGCTGCCGGCCTTCAGCAAGCACCAGCAGAAGACGATCCTGCCGCTGCTGCTGTTGATCCCGGTCCTCTTCATCGCCGGCATCGTCTTCGGCTACTTCGTCGTGCTGCCGGCCGCGACCAAGTTCCTGCTCAACTTCAACGACTCCCAGTTCAACATCCAGGTGCGGGCGAAGGAATACTACGGTTTCTTCGCGCAAACGCTGCTGGCCTGCGGCATCGTCTTCCAGATCCCGGTCGGCATCCTCGCCGTGACCAGGCTCGGCATCGTCAAGGTCGAGCAGCTGACCCAGAACCGCCGCTACGCCTATCTCGCCTGCGCCGTCCTCGCCGCGGCCCTGCCCGGCGTCGACCCGGTCTCGATGTTGCTGGAGACGGCGCCCCTGATCGTCCTCTACGAGCTCAGCATCGTCCTCGCCAAGGCCTTCGGCACGCCGAAGCCGGTGCCGCTGACCGAGCCCGCCGCTCAGGAACCCTGAGCGGCTGACGCTCAGCCGCCGACCGCGGCGGCGATCGTCGCCACCGCCCGGCGCAGCTCCCGCTCGCCGGCGAGGCCGTAGCCGAGCACCAGGCTGGGTGGGTGGTCGTAGCGGCGGGTGAAACCGGCGAGCCCGTAGACCTGGACCCCGGCTGCTCCGGCACGGGCGATCACCCGCTCCTCGCTCGCGCCGGGCGGCAGCTCGAGGACAACGTGGAGGCCGGCGGCGATGCCGCGCACGCGGGCGCCGGGGAGGGCCGCGGCGAGTGCCTCGAGCAGGACCGCCCGCTTGGCGCGGTAGTGCTGACGGGCGGCGCGGACGTGGCGGTCGAAGGCACCGCCGGCGATCAGCTCGGCCAGCGCCCACTCGTCGAGGCGGGGGCCGCCGCCGTCGGCGATGGCGCGGGCGCCGATCGCGATCGTGACCAGCTCGGCGGGCATCAGCAGCCAGCCCAGCCGCAGGGCCGGGGCGAGGGTCTTGGAGGCGGTGCCGGCGAGCACGACCACGTCCGGCGCCAGGCCCTGCAGGGTGCCGGCGGGGCCGCGGTCGTAGCGCAGCTCGGCGTCGTAGTCGTCCTCGAGGATCAGGGTCCCCTCGGCCCGCGCCCAGGCGACCAGGCGTCGCCGTCGCGCCGGCGCCAGCACCGCCCCCAGCGGCAGCGAGTGCGCCGGCGTCACCACCACCGCGTCCGGCGCGGCCGCGGCCAGGGCGGCGACGTCGATGCCGTCGTCGTCGATCGGCACCGGCACCACCTCGAGCCGCTCGGACTCGATCGCCCAGCCGGCGACCGGGTAGCCGGGGTCCTCGACCGCGACCCGCCGGCCGCCGCGGCCGCGGACCATCTGGCAGAAGAGGCGCAGGCCCTGCTGGTAGCCGGCGGTGACGACGACGCGGTCGGGGGTGGCCGCGGCGGCGCGCACGCGCCCGAGGTGCTCGGCGAGCGCGACCCGCAGCTCGGTGGTGCCGGCGAGCTCGCCGTAGGAGAGGCGGGCGTCGGGCAGCTCGGCCAGCGCCCGCCGCAGCGCCCGGCCCCAGGCGCGGCGGGGGAAGAGCGAGAGGTCGGGGGCGCCGGGGAAGAGGTCGATGCCCGCGACCGGCGCCGGGACCGGCTCCGGCCGCGCGGCGATGCCGGCGGCACCGTCACCGGCCGGCGGGGCGACGCGGGTGCCGGAGCCGCGGCGGGAGACGACGTAGCCCTCGGCGGCCAGCTGTTCGTAGGCCTCGACGACGAGGCGGCGGGAGACGTCGAGCTCCGCCGCCAGGGCGCGCGAGGAGGGCAGCCGCGCGTCGGGGCGCAGGCGACCGCTTCGAATCGCCTCGCGCACCCCCGTTTCCAGCTGGGCGCGGCGGGGCTGGCTGGGATCCCAGTGGGGAAGCAGCAGTTCCGGTGAGGCTGAAGTGGACCCCTTTTTAGCCATGAAAATGGACCTTATCGTGGTGCCACATCTTCAATAGCCTGGCCCGGCAAACTTCGAGAGGGAGGCAGTGATGTCGAGGATCGAGCCACGCCGGGGAGCCTTCGCGAGCCTGCTCACCCGCGGTAGCCGAGTCGCCTATGGGCGCGAGATGAAGTCCGCGGGTGTCTTTGCCCTGCACCCGCGGCTGGCGCTGGACTACATGCGTTTCAACCGTGCCGCCGAACGCTGCCGGCGCGTCCCGAAAGGTCTCGCCGACCTGGCCGTCCTCAAGGCGGCGACGATCGTCGGCTGCGAGTTCTGCATGGACATCGGCTCCGAGCACGCGCGCCGCTCCGGTCTCGGCGACAGCCACTTGCTGGCCCTGCACGAAGCGCGCGAGTCGGGGCTGTTCGACGACGACGAGCTGCTGGTGATCGACCTCGCCAGCGGCATGAGTCGCACCCCCGGCGGGGTCGACGACGAGCTGATGGCGAGGGTGCTCGAGCGCTTCGGCGACAAGGGAGCGCTGGAGCTGGTGCAGCTGATCGCCTGGGAGAACGCGCGAGCGCGGATGAACCTCGCCCTCGACATCGAGCCCGAGGGCTTCTCCGAGGGCAAGGTCTGCGCCGTGCCGGACCGGACCGGCGAGCGGGCCGCGACGGTGGCGGCTTAGGCCGGCCCCGGCTCGTCCGGCTCGTCCGGCTCGTCCGTCGGGCGGCCGACCGAGCCCTGGATCGCCGCGATCAGGATCGCGGTGACGCCGGCCGCCATCGAGCCGGCGATGATGTCGGCGTGGTCGGGGCTGCCGGTGGCGAGGTCGACCAGCGCGTAGGTCTCGCCGGCGAGCAGGATCGCTGCCGTCATCAGGCTGAGGATCCAGTTGAGCGGGCGCTCGCGCCAGCGGATCGCGCCGGCCTCGATCGCGAAGCCGATCAGCAGCACGAGGATGATCTGGGAGGCCTGTTCCTGGAAGGCGAGCGAAGACGATTCCCGCGCCAGCGGCCAGGTGACGGCGACGAAGACGACGAAGGGCGCGACGAACGGCACCTGCGGCGCCGCCCAGGCGACGAACTCGCCGAGGAAGCGGACCAGTTCCCCGAGCCAGGCGAGCGTGGGGCGGGGCGTTGGGAAGCGCGGGGCGCTGGGGCCGAGGATCCCGAGCCTGATCACGACCAGGGCGGCGAAGGCGGCCAGGGCGAGGAGCGCCGCGGCGGCCCCGAAGCGGGCGACACCGAGGCCGGCGAGCAGGGAGAGGACGGCGAGCAGGCCGGAGACGAAGACGCGGTCGGAGAGGTCCGGCCCCTTCGCCTCGTTGCCAGGTCTATCCGCCTCGCTCACCTCGCCCGCCACCCTAATAAGCGTCCCGGCCGCCGCGGCGCGGTCGGTAACTTCCTATCCGTGGCCAAACTGACCTGCCCCAAGTGCCAGGCGCCGATGCGCACCCACGAGCGCAACGGGGTGACGATCGAGCAGTGCACGAGATGCCACGGGATCTTCCTCGACCGCGGCGAGCTCGAGCAGCTGATCGGCGCCGAGAGCTCCTTCCTCGGCCGCGAGGGATCCGCGCGCCCCGGCGCCGGCTAGCTCCATACTGAGGTCATGCCCGCCCCCCTGATCGAGTTTCCGGCCGACGACGCCGAGCGGGCGCTGCGCTTCTGGCGCGGCCTGCTCGGAGTGGAGCTGGAGCCACGCGCTGGCGACGCGGGCGAGGGTTGGGTGCACGAGGACGAGGGCGTCCGCGTCGGCGTGCACGAGCGCGGCAAGGGCCCGGGCGACACCGGCTCCCTCCCTTACTTTCCGGTGCCGGAGATGGAGGCGGCGCTGGAGCGGGTGCGCGAGCTCGGCGGCTCGGTCATCCACCCGGGCGAGCGCTGGTCGATCTGCCGCGATTCCGAGGGCAACCCGTTCGCGCTGGAGGCGGCCGCGACCTGAGGGTCGGGCCGGGTTAGGCGACGCCGGCGCCGGCCGACCCGGTCGAGCCCGCGGCGGGCTCGACCCGGAAGGCGGAGCGCGTCGGGTTTTCCGGCTTGAAGAAGGTGGCGGTCTGGTTTTTCAGGCGCCAGGGGAAGGGCAGGCGGCCGCCGGGCGAGCCGAGGAAGCGGGTGAAGAGGACGGCGGCGCGGTTGCAGCTGATGCCGGAGCCGGTCGGGATGTAGAGCAGGTACTGGCCGCGCGGGAAGGTGAGCGGGCCGAGCACGACGTTGGAGTTGACCGTGAAGGAGTTGCGGCAGAGGGCGCCGAGTTCGCCGTTGGAGCCGCCGCCTCCGCCGCCGCCGGAGCTGCGCGCGACCGAGAAGCCGGCTCTGCCGCCCTGGGTGAAGGTCGCTTTGCCGCTGCCCTGGCCGCTGACCCGCCAGGGAGCGGGGAGGACGCCGTCGAAGTCCTCGAGGAAGCGGGTGAGGAGTTTCGAGGCCGCCGGGCAGGTCAGGCCGGCGGACGGCGCGGCCGTGATCGTGTAGCTGCCGGCGGGCAGCACCGCGGGGCCGATGCGGTCGTCGTGCAGGACCCGGAAGCTGGGGCAGCCGGCGCCGGCCGCCGAGGAGGCGCCGAGGCTGAGCGCGAGCGCCACGAGCAGCGCCGCCAACGTCAATGCCCCGGCGAGGCCGAGGCGCTTCTTCCGCGAGGAGTCCTGAACGAGATCCACGGCGCGAAACCTAGAGCGCCGGGCGGACGAGTTCCGCGGTTCCTAATCCACCCATGCGGTGGGAAACGAACCGCGCAACGGGTTCGGAAGGTCCCGCCCGGTTCCGCGGTTCGCAACCCACGGATTCGGTGGGAAACGAACCGCGGAACGACCCGCGGCGCGCGTACCATGCGGGCGACAGATGCCTGAACCAGTCAAGCGCAGCCAGCGCTACATGCCCGGGCTGGACGGGCTCCGCGCCGTCGCCGTCCTCGCCGTGATCGCCTTCCACCTCGGGTTCGGGTGGGCGCCCGGCGGCCTGCTCGGGGTCGGGATCTTCTTCACCCTCAGCGGTTACCTGATCACCGACATCCTGCTCTCGCAGCTGGCCCGCCGCGGCCACATCAGGCTCGGCCGCTTCTGGCTTGCCCGCGCCCGCCGCCTGCTGCCCGCCCTGTTCGCGATGCTGGTCATCGTCGTCGCCTGGGTGACGATCTTCGGCCCGGCCCAGCCGCAGCAGTTCCGCGACGGCGTCGTCGCCTCGGCCCTCTACGTCAGCAACTGGCAGCTGATCTTCGGCGACGTCTCCTACTTCGCCCGCTTCGCGCCGCCAGGGCCGCTCAACCACCTCTGGTCGCTGGCGATCGAGGAGCAGTTCTACCTCGTCTGGCCGTTCGTCCTCCTGCTCGGGGTCAAGGTCGTGCGGGAGACGCCGCTGCCCTCCGGGGTGCGGCCGCGGCTGGCGGTCGCGACCCTGCTGCTGGCGCTGGTCTCGGCGATCCTGATGGCGGTCCTCTACCACCCGAGCCTCGACCCCTCGCGGGTCTACTACGGGACCGATACCCGCGCCTTCGAGCTGCTCTTCGGCGCCGCCCTGGCGATGGTCTGGCCGAGCCGCAAACTGAGCCCGCGGATCGCCGCCGGCGCCCGCAACACGCTCGACGGCCTCGGCGTCGCCGGCCTGGTCGCGATCGCGCTGATGATCTGGCAGACCGACCAGTACTCCTCCTTCCTCTACCGCGGCGGCTTCATCGTGCTCTCGATCGCGACGGTGATGGTGGTGGCGGCGCTGGCGCACCCGGCCTCGCGGCTCGGCCCGATCCTCGGCTGGAAGCCGCTGCGCTGGATCGGCGTGCGCTCCTACGGCATCTACCTCTGGCACTTCCCGGTGATCGTCCTCACCACGCCCGGCGGCGTCGCCAACGGCGCCGAACCGCTGCGCGAGCTGGCGCAGTTCGCGGCGATCGTCGGCATCGCGGCGCTCTCCTGGAAGTACGTCGAGGAGCCGGTCCGCCACGGCGCGATCGGCAAGCTCTGGAAGCGGGCGCGGGCTGGCGAGTGGCGTCCGGCGAACCTGGGCCGGGAGGGCTGGGCGGTCGCCGGCGTCGGCGCCGTCGTCCTCCTCGCCGCCTGCGCCGGCATGGCCGGGGTCAACTCGGTCGCGGCCGAAGGCAAAGCGGTGCGGGTCGAAGAAGCGCTCGCCGCCGGCGCGACCGAGCCGGCGCCGCTGACCCCGGCCCAGGCCGACGCCTCGACCAAGTCCTCCTGCAAAGCGGTCGTCCACATCGGCGACTCGACCTCGGAGGGCCTGACCTCGCCCGAATACCTGCCGCTGGAAAGTCAGCGGATCGAAGCCCAGTACGCCGACGTCGGGGTCAGGGAAGAGCACTTCGAGATCTCCGGCGCGCGCTCGATCGAAGAGCGCTTCGAAGGCGAACCGAACGCCCAGGAAGTGGCCGAAGCCCGGAAGCTCGAAGGCTTCAAAGGCTGCTGGGTGCTGGCGCTCGGGACCAACGAGGCGGCCAACGTCTTCGTCGGCTCGTCGGTCGGCGAGATGGAACGGATCGAAATCATGATGAACACGATCGGCGACGAACCGGTGATGTGGGTCAACGTCCGCTCGCTGGTCGAAGCAGGCGATCCCTACGCGGCCAAGAACATGGAAAAGTGGGACGAAGAACTGTTGGTCGCCTGCCGTAAATACCCCAACATGCGAGTCTACGACTGGGCCTCCGACGTCAAAGACGCCTGGTTCATAGAAGACGGAATCCACTTCACCTCACCCGGTTACGCCGCCCGCAGCGAGTTGATCGCCCACGCGCTGGCGCACGCCTTCCCCGCCTCCGGCGAAAGCGAAGGCGGCGCCAACTGCCTGGTCAGCTGACCGGCCCACCCTTTTCAACCAAGACGGGCATGGGTAGCCCACCAACCCCACTACAGGAAGGACCACCCCCCAGATGACCGATTTGAACGAGCGCGACGCGAAGCTTGTCCAGTACCTGAACGAGGCCTACGGCAAGGAGAAGGAGCTGGAGACCTCGCTCGAGGCGCACATCGCCATGACTACCAAGGCGCCTTACAAGAAACGCCTCAAACAGCACCTGAAAGAGACGAAGTCGCACGCCAAGCAGCTCGAGCGCCGGATCAAGAAGCTCGGCGGCGGCGGCCACGCGGTGCAGACCATCGTCGCCAAGGCGACCGCCGCCGCGAAGGGCCCGCTGCACGCGGTCCGCGGCTCCGGCGAGCAGGAGAAGATGCTGAAGAACGCCAAGACCGAGTACTTCAACGAGCACGAGGAGATCTCCACCTACCTGGCGATCGAGATCTTCGCGACCAAGGTCTCCGACAGCGAGACCGCCAAGCTCGCCCGCGACATCCGTCGCGAGGAGGAACGGATGGCGAAGTTCCTCGAGGGTCAGATCAAGGCTCTCTCCGGTGCCGTAGCGACGGCCGAGGTCCCGGCCGCCCAGCGCCGCCCGGCCAAAGCCGGCGCCGCCGCGAAACCGGCCGCCAAAAAAGCGCCGGCGAGAAAAGCAGCGGGCAAAGCGAAAACCGGCAAAGCCAAAAAAGCCAGTGCCGCGAAACCGAAAGCCGCCGCCAAAAAAGCCAAAGCGAGCGCCTCGCGCAAACCGAAAGCCGCCGCGAAAAAAGCCAAAGCCGCGAAACCGGCCGCCTCGCGCAAAGCGAAAGCGACGAGCAAAAAACGCGGCTAGCCAGCCACTGAGCCCGCGCCCGCCTACCCCGCCGGGGTGGCGGGCGCGGGGCCGTCGATCGCGACCGGCTCGAGCTCGTCGGCGGGCTCGAAGCCGAGGATGCGGCCGTAGAAGTAGAGCTCGGCTTCGAGGCAGCGGATCTCGGTCTCCGAGCGGCGGAAGCCGTGGGCCTCGCCCGCGAACGCCAGGTAGGCGTGGGGGACCCCGTTCCGCTGCAGCGCCGCGACCATCGTCTCCGCCTGGCTCGGCGGCACCACCTCGTCGTCGAGGCCCTGGAAGAGGATCACCGGCGCCCGCAGCCGCTCGACGAAGTGGATCGGCGAGCGCTCGTAGTAGAGCTCCTTCGCCTCGGGGTAGGGGCCGATCAGGCCGTCGAGATAGCGGGACTCGAACTTGTGGGTGTCGGTGGCGAGGGTCTCGGTGTCGGCGACGCCGAAGTAACTGGCGCCGGTGGCGAAGTCGTCGTGGAAGACGAGGGCGCAGAGGGTCGCGTAGCCGCCGGCGCTGCCGCCGCGGATCGCCAGGCGCTCGCCGTCGACCGCGCCGGTCGCGGCCAGGTGGCGGGCGGCGGCGATGCAGTCGTCGGTGTCGACCACGCCCCAGCCGCCGCGCAGGGCCTGGCGGTAGGGCCGGCCGTAGCCGCTGCTGCCGCGGTAGTTGACGTCGACGACGCCGATCCCGCGGCTGGTCCAGAAGAGGAACTCGCGGTCAAGGGCCGGGACGGCATGGGAGGTGGGGCCGCCGTGGCTCTGCACGATCAGCGGCGGCAGCTCGCCGGCCGGTCCCTCGAAGTCGGGGCTGGCCGGTGGGTAGTAGAAGCCGTGCGCGGTCTCGCCGCCCGTGGTCGGGAACTCGATCGCCCGCGGCACCGAGACATAGGCCGGCTCCAGCGGCTCGTCGCTGGCGCCGCGCACCACCTCCGGCTCGCCGCCGGCGAGGTCGTAGACGACGATCGCGGTCTCGGCGGTGGGCGCGGCGGCGGCGAAGGCGACGGTCGTCCCCCGGGCCGAGAGCGAAGGGAAGCCGAACGAGGTGTAGGGGAGGCCGAGGTCGCGCAGGCGCTCGGCGCCGGGGTCGAGCGCGAAGAGCCGTTCCTCGCCGCGCTCGCAGCGGATGAAGGCGATCGAGCCGTCGTCGAGGAAGGCGTAGGTGGAGCCGCCGAACAGCCACTGGGGATGGCCCAGCTCCGCCCGCTCGGAGGTCAGCCGCACGGCCCCGCCCTCCTCGTCGCGGAAGAGGTTCCACCAGCCGTCGCGGTCGGATACGAAGTGCAGCCGGCCGGCTGCGTCCCACTCGGGCTGGAAGATCGACTCGTCGGGGCCGCCGGCGACCAGCCGCGCGTCGGCGCTGTCCTCCAGCGGGGCGACCCAGAGCTCGGTCCCGTCCCAGGGCATGTTCGGGTGGTCCCAGCAGGTCCAGGCGAGCCAGCAGCCGTCGGGGCTGACCCGGGGGAAGGAGTAGAAGTCGCGGCCGGAGGCGAGCACGGACGGCTCGCCGGAGCCGTCGAGCGCCAGCGCGACGATCTGGTTCTCGGCTTCGCCCTCCCCGTGGACCTCACGCACGCAGACGACGGTGCGCCCGTCCGGGCAGAGCCGCATGTCGGCGTAGCGCAGGGCAGCGGGGCCCTCGGGCTCGGGGCTGATCGCCACGGGCTCCTCGCCCAGTCGCTGGCGATAGAGGCGCTGGTCCTCGAAGTCGACGAAGAGGACGAGATCGTCGGCGACCAGCGTCCAGGCGCCGCCGCCGTACTCGTGGACACGGGTGCGGGCGTTGGTTCCCTCCGGGGTCACGTCTTCGGGGGCGCCGCCGGCCGGGCGCCGCACCAGGACCACGCGCCCGCCCTCGGAAGGCCGCCCTTCGCCCCACCAAACGGCGCCGTCGCCGGCCAGCTGGGGCGCGGCCAGCCGCCGGCCCGCCGCGGCGACGAGCCTGGGGTCGACCGGCGAGCGCCAGGAACCGTAGGGGGCGACGGTGGGCATCGGAGGCAGTTTAGGCTGGCCGACCTGATGACCAACACTTATGAAGTCCCCCAAGAGTCCCGTGACCTCCGCGACATGGTGCGCCGGCTGGCGCAGGAGAAGATCGCCCCGCGCGCCGGCGATATCGACCGCGAAAGCAAGTACCCGTGGGACGTCCGCAAGCTGCTCGCCGAGCACGACATCCTCGGCCTGCCGTTCGACGAGAAATACGGCGGCACCGGCACCGGGACCCTGGTCCTGCAGATGGCGGTCGAGGAGATCGCCAAGGCCTGCGCCTCCTCGGCCCTGATCCTGATGATCCAGGAGCTCGGCACGCTGCCGATCCAGCTCTTCGGCTCCGACGAGCTGAAAGAGCGCTTCCTGCCGAAGTGCGCCAGCGGCGAGTGGTCGCCCGCCTTCGCCCTCTCTGAGCCCGAGGCCGGCAGCGACCCGGCGGCGATGCGCACGACCGCGGTCCGCGACGGCGACGAGTGGGTGATCAACGGCCAGAAGAACTGGATCACCAACGCCACGATCGCCGACTTCTACGTCGTCTTCGCGGTCACCGACCGCGAGAACAAGCGGATCAGCGCCTTCGTGGTCGAGAAAGAGCGCGAGGGCTTCGACCCCGGCCAGCTCGAGCACAAGCTCGGGATCAAGGGCTCGCCGACCGGCTCGCCCTCCTTCACCGACGTCCGCGTCCCGCACGAGAACATGGTTGGGGCCGAAGGCAAGGGCCTCGGCGTCGCCCTCGGCACGCTCGAGCGCACCCGCCTCGGCGCCGCCGCCCAGGCGGTCGGGATCGCCCAGGGGGCGACCGACTACGCCAACGATTACGCGAAGGAGCGGATCGCCTTCGGCAAGCCGATCAACGCCCTGCAGGGGATCCAGTTCAAGCTCGCCGACATGGAGACCGGCACCGCCGCCGCCCGCGAGCTGCTCTACAAAGCCTGCTCGATGGCCGACCTGGCGGAGCGCCCGGCGAGCCTGCCGAAGTGGACCTCGATGGCGAAGCTGTTCGCCTCCGACAACGCGATGAAGGTCACGGTCGAGGCGATCCAGGTGCTCGGCGGCTACGGCTACGTCAACGAGTACCCGGTCGAGCGGATGCTGCGCGACGCCAAGATCACCCAGATCTACGAGGGCACGAACGAGATCCAGCGGGTCGTGATCGCCCGCACCATGAGCGCGTAGCGCTCACTCCACCTCGCGCAGCCGGTGCGTGTCGACGTCGTAGACGAAGCCGCGCACCGAGTCGCGGTGGGGGATGAAGGGGGAGCGGCGGACGCGGTCGAGCGAGAGGCGAACGCTGTCGTCGACGCTCGTGAACGACTGGATCGGGAATTCGGGGAGGATCCCGGTCGCCTCCTCGAGCTCGACCCGGAAGCCCTCGTCGGTGATCTTTTCCATGCCGCAGTCGGAGTGGTGGATCAGCATGATCTCGCGGGTCCCCAGCCGCCGCTGTGAGATCGCCAGCGAGCGGATCACGTCGTCGCTGACGACGCCGCCGGCGTTGCGCAGCACGTGCGCCTCGCCGTCGCCGAGCCCGAGGGCGGCGAAGACGTCGAGGCGCGAGTCCATGCAGGTGACGATCGCCAGGCGCCGGCTGGGCTCGACGTCGAGGTGGCGGTCGGCCAGGGGCTCGGCGAAGGTTCGGTTGTTGTCGAGAAGCTCGTCGATCGTGTCCATGGCGCGGCAGATTAATCCGGATCCGGGTCCGGGGTGGGAGAGCTGGACGGGGTCGCCTAGGCTCCGGTGCGGTGAATGGCGCCCTGAGTGAGAACGAGCTGCTGCCGATCGGCCGCGTCGAGTCGCCGCTTGGCGACCGCGCCGCCGCACCCAAACAAGGCGATGAGGGCGCCCCGGAGGCGGTCCTCGTCTTCGAGGAGCGGGTGCGCGAGGGCCTTGACGGCATTGCGGTGGGCGATGAGATGCTGTTGCTGACCTGGCTGGACCGGGCCGACCGCGCGGTGCTCACGGTCCATCCGCGGGGGGATCCCAGCAGACCCCAGCGCGGTGTGTTCACCACCCGCTCCCCCGACCGCCCCAACCCGATCGGGTTGCACCGGATCGGCGTGCTGGCGATCGACGGCCTGCGCCTGCGGGTCAGCAACCTGGAGGCGATCGACGGCACCCCGATCCTCGACCTCAAGGGGATGCTGGCCCGGGTACCGGAGGAACGGTGAGCGTGGAGGAGGTCGACGGTCTGCGGATCCGCCTGGCGACCGAGGACGACATGGAGCTGCTGTTCGGCCTGATCGGAGAGCTGGCCGAGTACGAGAAGCTGGCCGACAAGGTCGTCGGCGACCCGGAGGTGTTGCGCCACACCCTGTTCGAGCAGCGGGCGGCGGAGGCGCTGATCGTCGCGCTCGGCGGCGAGGCGATCGGCTACGCGATCTTCTTCACCACCTTCTCCAGCTTCGAGTGCCGCTCCGGGGTCTGGATCGAGGACATCTACGTCCGCCCCTCGGCCCGCCGTGGCGGCATCGGCCGCCAGGTGATGGAGCACATCGCCGCGCTCGCGCTCGAGCGCGGCCACGTCCGCCTCGAGTGGACCGCGCTGGACTGGAACGAGCCCGCCCTGCGCTTCTACGAGCAGCTCGGCGCGATCCAGCTCGGCGACTGGATCACCCACCGCCTCGAGGTCGACGGCATGCGCCGGCTCAGCGGTCCTCCGCCCGCCTGAGCAGCAGCTCCCGCTCCCGCTCGTTCTCGGTCAGCGCCGCGGCGCGCTGGAACTCCGCCGCCGCCTCCTCGCCGCGGCCGAGCTTGGCGAGCAGGTCGCCGCGGACGCTCGGGAGCAGGTGGTACTCGCGCAGCGCGGGATCGTCGGCGATCGCGTCGAGCAGTTCGAGGCCGGACTCGGGCCCGAAGGCGAAGCCGACGGCGACGGCGCGGTTGAGCTCGACGATCGGCGACGGAGAGATCTGGGAAAGCGCGTCGTAGAGCGCCGCGATCCGCACCCAGTCGGTCTCCTCGGCCTCCAGGGCGCGGGCGTGGCAGGCGGCGATCGCGGCCTGCAGGCCGTAGGGGCCGAGCGGACCGCGCAGCCCTTCGGCCCGCTCCAGGGCCCGCAGGCCGCGGCCGATCAGCAGCAGGTCCCAGAGGCCGCGATTCTGCTCCAGCAGCAGCACCGGCTCGCCGCCCGGCCCGAGTCGCGCGCGCGCCCGCGAGGCCTGGATCTCCAGCAGCGCGATCAGCCCGTGCGCCTCTGGCTCCGCTGGCGCCAGCGCCGCGAGGATACGGCCGAGGCGCAGCGCTTCCTCGCAGAGCGCGGGCCGGATCCAGTCCTCGCCGGCGCTTGCCGCGTAGCCCTCGTTGAAGACCAGGTAGATGACTTCGAGCACCGAGGGCAGCCGCGCCTCGAGCTCCTCTCCGGCGGGCACCTCGAAGGGCACGTTGGCGTCGCGCAGGGTCCGCTTCGCCCGCACCAGCCGCTGCGCGATCGTCGACTCCTTGACGAGGAAGGCGCGGGCGATCTCCGGCGTGCTGAGGCCGCCGAGCAGCCGCAGCGTCAGCGCCACCCGCGCCTCGCGCGGGAGCACCGGATGGCAGCAGGTGAAGATCAGGCCGAGGAGGTCGTCGCCGACCTCGTCGTCGACGGCGGCGTCGAACTCCGAGCGGTCCATCGCCATCCTCATGCCGACGTCGCGGGCCAGCTCTTCCTGCTTGCGCTCGAAGGTCGTCTGGCGCCGGGCCAGGTCGATCGCCCGGTTCTTCGCGGTGGCCATCAGCCAGGCGCCCGGGTTGTCCGGAACGCCCGATTCGGGCCAGCGCTCCAGCGCCGCGACCAGCGCGTCCTGGGCGAGGTCCTCGGCCAGGCCGACGTCGCGGACCAGCCGCGCCAACCCGGCGACGAGGCGGGCGGACTCGATCCGCCAGACCGCCTCGATCGCCCGGTTGGTCGCGGCGCCGCTCACGCGGTCAGGCCCCCGCGACCGCTTCCTGCACGTCCTGCGGGAAGTCCTCCAGCTCGAAGACGCGGCGAACCTCGACCGTGCACTTCTTGCCGGGGCAGCGCGAGGCCCACTCGACCGCCTCCTCCTTCGAGCGTGCCTGGATCAGCCAGTAGCCGCCGACGACCTCCTTTGCCTCCGCGAACGGCCCGTCGGTGACGCTGGAGCTGCCCTCGGAGTCGAAGCTGACCCGCGCCCCTTCGCCGGGCGGGTGCAGGCCGTCGAGCGAGAGCAGCATGCCGGCCTTGCGCAGCTCCTCGTTGTAGCGGCTCATCTCCGCCACGTCCTCGGCGCTGGGGTCCCACTCCTCTTCGCTGATTTCCGGGTACATGAACATCATGAATCGCATCTCGGCCTCCTCGGGCTGGTCAGTTCTCAGCGGCTTTCAGCCACTCTCTACCCCCACGACGAACGAGCATCGCCGAAATCGACACGCCGCGGAAATCGAGGGCTACTCGTCGCGGGGGGTGATGCGGAAGACCGAGACGACCTCGGCCTGGTGCGCCTCGGGATGGGCGACGTAGGCGCTGGGGCCGCCGCCGAACCAGCCGGCGGCTTCGTTGTTGCCGACGAAGATCCCTGGATGGTGCTTGCCGTCCGCGTCCTGGACCCAGACCTTGTCGCCCTCCTTGAAGCCTTCGATCTCCTCGCTCATCGGGGCGAGTCTATCCTGGGAGGCGGGAGGCGCTCGCGGTGGCTCAGCAGGGCTTCATCCGCGCCAGCCGCCCGCGGTAGACGCGCATCGAGCTGTGCTTCCAGTCGCCGTGGGTCTGGTTGCGCAGGCTCGGCACCAGCTCGTGGTGGTAGGGCGAGCTGAGGCTCTCGTTGTGGCCGATCACGTCGCCGATCGGGATCCCGAAGCGGCAGCGCAGGTACTGGGTGAGCCAGAGCGAGGCGCGCAGCTCGGCCGGGTTGCCGAGCACGTCGGAGTCGCCGTAGCCGGCGTGCTCGATCCCGATCGCGGTCCAGTTGAGGCCGACCGTGTGGCGGCAGCGCGTCCGCAGGTTGACCAGCTGGAAGATCCGCCCGGAGGGCGAGATGACGAAGTGGGAGCAGACGTTGGGCAGCTCGCCCAGCTCGACGTCCGGCACGTCCGGCGCGAAGGTGTTGTAGACGGCGGCGGCGCTGCTGGTCTGCGACATGTGCTCGACGATCACCTTGGGGTCGCGCAGGCGCCACTTGTGCTGTCCGTAGTGGCGCTCGGAGTAGGCGGCCATCTCGCGCTTGCGTTTGGGGCCGAAGGGGATCAGGTGCTGGACGATCGGCGGCCGCGCGATGCTGGCGCTCGCCGTCACCGACCCGCTCGCCGACCCGGCCGCGGCCGCCACGAGGAGGCAGAGCAGCACCGCCAGGGCCCCGGCGGTCGCGACTTTGGCGGCGGCTCGCATCGCCGCCCAGGCTACCCTGGCCGCATGGGACCAGCCGGCGAGCCGATGAAGGCGACGCTCAGCGATCGCGCTTTCGACGATCCCGACTGGGTCTTCGAGCGCAAGCTCGACGGGATCCGGGCGGCGGTGCGCCGCGACGGTGGCGAGGTGACCCTGACCTCGCGCACCGGCAAGAGCCTCACCGGCGCCTACCCGGAGCTGGTCGAGGCGCTGGAAGCCGAGCCGGCGACCGAGTTCGCGGCCGACGGCGAGATCGTCGCCTTCGAGGGCTCGCGCACCAGCTTCGGGAAGCTGCAGGGCCGGATGGGGATCCACGACCCGCGACTGGCCCGGCTCAGCGGCATCCCGGTCTTCCTCTACCTCTTCGACCTGCTCGAGTTCGACGGCCACGACCTCACCGGGCTGCCGCTGCGCAAGCGCAAGGCGGCACTGCGGCGCGCCTTCACCTTCCACGGCCCGGTCCGCTACACCCCGCACCGCAACGAGCACGGCGAGGAGTTCTTCCGCGAGGCCTGCGCGAAGGGTTGGGAGGGGCTGATCGCCAAGCGCGCCGACAGCCCCTACGTGCACTCCCGCAGCCGCGACTGGCTGAAGCTGAAGTGCTCGCTCGAGCAGGAGCTGGTGATCGGCGGCTTCACCCCGCCGCAGGGCTCGCGCCAGCGCTTCGGGGCGCTGCTGGTCGGCTACTACGAGGACGGGGAGCTGCGCTTCGCGGGCAAAGTCGGGACCGGGTTCAGCGAGCTGACCCTGCGGAATCTCGGCGACGAGCTGGAGGCCCTGGAGATCGCCGACCCTCGCTTCACCCGCGGCACCGGCCTGCCGCGTGACGCCCGCTGGGTCGAGCCGCGGCTGGTCGCCCAGATCGCCTTCGGCGAGTGGACTCGCGACGGCAAGCTGCGCCACTCCCGCTATCTCGGCCTGCGCGAGGACAAGCGCGCCACCGAGGTCGTGCGCGAGCGGCCGGTCGCCTAGCTCGGGGTTCGATCGCCCCGGCAACGGGTAGGAGTCCCCAACTGTTCCCGCCTCAAGGGAAGCGCCGGTGTCAGCCGGACCTTCACGGGCATCGACTGACAAGGAGAAGCAATGGCCGATTTGACGACCCTCGAGGAGAAGCTGGCGGAGGTGACCGGCCTCGCCGGCGCCGCTCAGGAGACGACGAAGAAAGTCGAGTCCTTGCTGGACGACGACTCCGCGTCGATGGCGGACGTCCTGCGCGAGATGCGCGAAGAGGCGGAGGAGACCGAAAGCCGCTGCATCGACCTCGCCGAGCAGCGCGACGGCAAGAAGACGGCGATCCTCGAGAAGGCCCAGGAAACGAAAAACGAGGCGACCGAGATGATGCGCACCTACCTCGGCGAGGACTCCGACGAGCTCGACGGCTTCGAGTTCCTGATCATGGCCGAGGCCGGCGAGGTCGGCCACTGGGCAATCCTCGGCAAGCTCAACGAGAGCGCCGGCGAGGACGGCGTCCGCGAGCTGGTCGAGTGGGCGCTGCCGATCCAGGAGCGGCATCTCAGCACCGTGCGCGACGGCTCCCTGGAGCTGGCCGCGGACGAGGATCCGGACGCCTGAGGCCGTCCCGATGTCGTTGCAAGCCACTCGGTCGGAGGCGCGGGCGCAGACCCGCGTCGCCGCCGGCACGGTCGCGCTCAGCTTCGACGACGGCCCGGACCCGATCTGGACCCCGCGGATCCTGGCCGAGTTGCGGCGGGCCGGCGCGGCCGCCACCTTCTTCGTCGAAGCGCCGCGCTGCCTGGCGAACCCGGGGCTGATCGAGGCGATGGTCGCGGCCGGGCACGAGGTCGGCTTCCACTGCGTGCGCCACATCCGCCACTCCGAGCTGGGGCCGGACGAGGTCCGGGCCGAGGCTGCGGGCAGCCTCGAGGCGCTCGCCTCGCTGGGGGTCCGGCCGACCGCTTGGCGCGCCCCCTGGGGTGTGGTCACGGCGGCGACCCGCGCCGTCGCCGCCGAGCACGGGCTGGAGATCTGGAACTGGAGCTTCGACAGCCACGACTGGCGCGGGGACAGCTGCGAGGAGATGCTCGCCGCCCTCGGCGCGGCCGGCGGCCTCGGTGAGGGCACAGTGGCGCTGATGCACGACGGGATCGGCCCGGGCGCCCGGCGCCAGAGCTGCGCCGAGACGGTGCGGCTGACCGGGGCGCTGTTGGCCGCGGCGCGGGCCGGCGGGCTGCGGCCGGTCCCGCTCTCACGGTCCGCCGCGGTGGCGTCGTGAGCGGATCGGTGGAGGTCGAGGTGGCCTCGCTGCACCTCTCGCTGGGGGCCTTACTGGACCAGGCGCTCGCCGCGACGGCGGTGGGAGCCGAGGCGCTCGATCGCGCGCCCGCGTTCCCAGCGCCCGCGCTCGCCGCGCTCGCCGAGGCGGGGGCGCTGACCGCGACGATCGGCGCCGTCCGCGCGGAGCTCTCGGTCGTTCCCGAGTGGGAGCTGCTGCGGCGGGTCGCCGCCGCCGACGCCTCGGTCGGGCGCATCCTCGACGGCCACCTCAACGCGATCGAGCGGCTCGAAGTGGCCGCCGAGCCGGAGCTGCGCGAGACGGAGCTGGCAAAGCTCGAGGGTGGCACCCGCCTGCTCGGCGTCTGGGGCGCCGACCCGGCCCCGGGCGAGGGGCCGCCGGCGCGGATCGTCGCGACCGGCGGCGGCGAGGTGCTGCGCGGAGTCAAGACCTTCTGCTCCGGCGCGGGAGGGATCGACGCGGCCTTGGTCATGGTCGGCAGCGACGACGAACTGGCGCCGCGCCTGGTCTTGGTCGAGTGCGACGAGCGGGTCGAGGTCGATCGCGGCTGGTATCGCGGCGCCGGCATGCGCGCCTCCGAGAGCCACCGGGTCGCCTTCCACGAGGCGCCGGTGGTCGCGGTCCTCGGCGACCCGGGCGAGCTCGGCCGCGAGCCCTGGTTCTCCCGCGACGCGATGCGCACCGCCGCCGGCTGGGCGGGCATGGTCGACGCGGCCGCCGAGGCGGCGCTTGCCGATCTCGCCGCCCGCCGCGCCGCCGAGCCGCTCTCGCAGCTGGCCGCCGGCCGGATCGAGGCGGCGCGCGGCACCGTCGACGCCTGGCTCGCCCGGGCTGCCGCGGCGGCCGACGAGGGGCGCGAGCTGAAGGGCCTGAGCGTGCTGATGCGGGCCGAGCTCGACCGCGCCGCGAAAGCGGTGCTGGAGGCCGCGGCCGCCGCCTGCGGCTCGCACCCGTTCGTCACCGCCGGCCCGCTCGACCGCGCCCGCCGCGACCTCGAGACCTTCCTCCTCCAGCACCGGCTCGACCCGCTGCTGGCGCGGCTCGGCGCCGCCCGGCTCGAAGGCCGATGAGGGTCGCGACCGTGGAGCACGAACGCGCCCCCGTCGAGCATTTCGAGCGCCTCGCGAGCGAGTCCGCCGACCCCTGGGACTACGAGGGGAGCGAGTACGAGCAGGCCAAGTACCGGCGCACGCTGGCGGCGCTGCCGCCGCGGACCGGTCGCAGCCTGGAGCTGGGCTGCTCGGTCGGCGTCTTCACCGCGATGCTGGCGCCACGCTGCGAGAGCCTGCTCGCGGTCGACTTCAGCCCGACCGCCCTCGAGCACGCGCGTCGCCGCCTGCAGGGCCTCGCCAACGTCGAGCTCGCCGAGCGCCGGCTCCCCGAGGAGACCCCGGCGGGCCCGTTCGAGACGATCGTCTGCGCCAAGGTCCTCTACTACTGGAGCGCGGGTCTGGTGGAAGAGGGGCTGCGCCGGATCGAAGCGGCCCTGGCGCCGGGCGGCGTCCTGGTCGCCGTCCATTGGCGCGGCTCGGACCCGCGTCGCGAGCTCGACGGCGACGACGTCCATCGCATCCTCCGGGCGGAGTCGCGACTGCCTTGGCGCGGCGGGGTGCGGACACCGGACTACCTCCTCGACCGTTGGGTGGCGGCGTGAGCGAGGAGCGCGGGATCGCGATCGTCGGCGGCGGGCCCGCCGCCCACACCGCCGCTGGCGCCTACCGCGAGGCCGGCGGGACCGGCCCGGTGACGATCCTCGCCGCCGAGCTGGAACTCCCCTACGAACGGCCGCCGCTGACCAAGGAGTACCTGCGCGGCGAGTCGAGCCGCGGCGACCTCCTCCTGGAGCCGGGTGGCTGGTACCGCGAGCGCGAGGTCGAGGTGGTGCTCGGCGCAACCGTCAGCGCCCTCGACCTCGAGGCCGGCGAGGCCCGCGCGGAGGACGGCCGCCGCTGGCCGTTCGAGCGCTGCCTGCTGGCGACCGGCGCCCGCCCGCTGGTTCCGGAGGTGCCGGGCGCCGACGGGCCCGACGTGCGCCAGGTCCGCACCGTCGCCGACTCCGAGCAGCTCGCCGCCCTGGCCGAGAACCGGGTGCTCCTGGCCGGCTCCGGCTTCATCGGCTGCGAGGCGGCGGTCTCGATGGCCCTGCGCGGGGCCGAGGTGACGATGGCGACGCTGGAGCGGCGCCCGCAGGTCGAGCGGCTGGGCGAGTCGGTCGCGGAGCGCATCGCCGCCTGGCTGGAGGAGTGCGGGGTGACGCTGCTGGCGGAGGCCGAGCTGCGGGCGATAGCGACCGAGCCCGGCGGCGCCGTCGCCCGCTTCGAGGACGGCCGCGAGCGGAAGGCGGACGCGGTGGTGCTGGCGCTCGGGGTGGTCCGCAACGACACGCTTGCCGCGGCCGCCGGGATCGAGGTCGACGACGGCGTCCCCGTCAGCGCGACGATGGTCTCCTCGCACCCGCGGCTGCTGGCCGCCGGCGACGTCGCCTTCGCCGCCAACGCCACGGCCGGGCGCCGGCTGCGGGTCGAACACTGGGGCGAGGCGCTCAGCCAGGGCGAGGTTGCGGGCCGCACGCTCGCCGGCGCGGAGGCGAGCTGGGAGGGAGCGCCGGGCTTCTGGTCGGCCCTGGGCGAGCGCACGCTCAAGTACGCGGGCTGGGGGGACGGCTGGGAAGAGGTCGAGTTCGAGCCCGGAGCGGGCGAGAGCTTCGTCGCCCGCTACGGCCGCGACGGCGAGCTGGTCGGCGTGCTCGCCCACGACGACGACCGCGCCTACGAAGACGGCAAGCGCGCGATCGAGGAGCGGGCGCGATGGCGCTGAGCGGAAAGCCCCCCGGCGCGACGGCTCCCGAGCTGAGGGCGATCGTCGTGGTCCCGGCGCGCGACGAGGAGCAGCGCATCGGCGCCTGCCTCGACGCCCTCGCGGCCCAGATCGAGATCGAGCCGGCCGCCTACGAGACGATCGTCGTCCTCGACGACTGCTCGGACGGCACCGAGCGCGAGGTCGAGGCGGCGCGCCGGCGCTGGCCCGCCTTCCGCCTCCACACCCTGGCCGGCCCCGGCCGCGGCGCCGGGCCGGCGCGGGCGACCGGGATGGACGTCGCCTGCGCCCGCCTCGAGTCGGTCGGCCGGGTTGAGGCGCTGCTGGCCACGACCGACGCCGACTCGCTGGTCGCGCCGGACTGGATCGCCCGCCAGCTCGAGGCGATCGCCGCCGGCGCCGAGGCGATCGGCGGCGAGATCCTGCTCGATCCCGGCGAAGCCGCGCGCCTGCCCGCGGCGGTGCTCCGCGGCCGCGACGCCGACCTGCTCGAGCGCACCCGCCTCGCCGGCGCCCGCGGCCCCGCCGAGCACGCCCACTTCGCCGGCGCCTCGATCGGCCTCACCCCGCGCGTCTACCGCCGCACCGGCGGCATGGGCTGGCTCGCCGCGCTGGAGGACCAGGAGCTGGAGGACCGCCTGGCCGAGGAGGGTGTGGCGATCCACCGCCTGCGCCCGGTCCAGGTCGTCACCTCGGCCCGCACCGACGGCCGCGCCGAGCGCGGGCTCGCCCTCGACCTGGCCCTGGCCGAGTGGATCCCGGAGCGCGGCTACGCCGGCGGCGACTACACGCCGGCGCGCCTGCTGGCGGCGAAGCGGTGCTCGGTCGCGGCGATCCTGCCGGCCCGCGAAGTGGCGGCGACGATCGGGCCGATCCTCGACAGCCTGCTGCCGCTGCGCGAGATCGGCCTGCTCGACGAGCTGCTGGTCGTCGACGCCGACTCCGCTGACGGCACCGCCGCGATCGCGCGCGAGCGCGGGGTGGAGGCGGTCGGCGAGTCGGAGCTCGCTCCGGAGCTGGGGCCCTGCCTCGGCAAGGGGGACGCGATGTGGCGGGCCGCGGGGGCGGTCAGGAGCGACCTCCTCGTCTTCCTCGACGCCGACAGCGCCGATTTCCACGCCGGCTTCCTCACCGGCCTGCTCGGCCCGATCCTGCTCGATCCCGATCTGAAGCTGGTCAAGGGCTCGTTCCGCCGCCCCCTCGCCCTCGACGGCTCCGTCCACGACGGCGAAGGCGGCCGCGTCACCGAGCTGGTCGCACGGCCGCTGCTCAATCTCCACTTCCCGGCTCTGGCCGGGTTCGTGCAGCCGCTGGCCGGCGAGATCGCGATCGAGCGCGAGCTCTTCCGCCGGCTCTCGGTCCCGGTCGGCTACGGGGTCGAGATCGCGATGCTGATCGACTGTCTGCGCCTGGCCGGGCTCGACTCGCTGGCCCAGGTCGACCTCGGCAGCCGCCAGAACCGGCACCAGACGCTGCGCGCGCTCAGCGCCATGGCGGTCGAGGTGATGGTCGCGGTCGAGCGCCGCACCGGCGCCGCGCTCCGTCCGGGGACGGCCGGCTTTCGGCCTCGCCCCGAGGCCGGGGCCGCGGATGAGAAGTGGCGGCTGCGCTGCGACGAGCGGCCACCGCTCGCCGCCGCCCCTGTTTCGGGGCGGCCCGGCTACGGGTAGAGGACAGGCCCTGTCCCGAAGCTTCGATGGACCCCTCCCGAGGAAAGGCTTTACCTGATGACCGATCGCGAGCAAACGCAGGAGCGCACCGCCGGCGGGCTGCTGGGCAAGGCCGCCGGTCGCGCCAAGCAGATCGTCGGCTCGGCCCTGGGCAACTCCCAGCTGGACCGCGAGGGGCGCCTGCAGCAGGCGCAGGTGGATGCCGAGGAGGCGGCGATCGAGCACGGCCAGGAGGCCGACGAGAAGGACGCCGAGGCGAAGCTGGCGATCGCCAGGGCCGAGACCGAGACCGAGCGCCGCGAGCTCGAGCAGGAGCTCTCCCAGCTCAGCGAGGAGGAGCGGATCGAGCGCGAGAAGGCGCAGACCCAGCGCCAGGCGAAGGCGGCGCAGGTCGAGGAGGTGCGCGAGGCCACGGCGCTCGAGCGCGAGGCCAACCGTGCCGACCGCCTCGCCGACGCGATCGACCCGGAGCAGGACCGATGAGCCTGCTCTCGATACCCAAGACCGTCGTCGACCGCTCGCTGAAGCTGACCCGGGTCCCGCTCGACCTCGCCCGCTCGGCCGCCGGCCTGAAGAGGCAGGCGCCCGAGAGCCGCGCCGCCGACAACCAGCGCGAGCGGGCCGAGCGCCTGCGCGAGCGGGCCGAGGTCGAGCGCCGCGAGGCCGCCGCCAAGCGCGAGGCGGCCGAGGCCCGGGCCGAGAAAGCCGCCGCGGCGAAGAAGCGCGCGGCCGCCAAAAAAGCGGCGAAAGCGAAGAAAGCCAACGCCAAACGGGAGAAATCCACCCGGCTCGACAAGCTCGAGGCGCGCGAGCGCAGCCTCGAGGCGGAGGAGCAGGCGGTCCGCGCCAAGCGCGAGGCGGATCACCTGCGCGAGGCGACCGAGAAGGCGAAGGAAGCCCGCAAGAAAATTGACGAGTAACGCCGGCAGGCTGCGGCGCGCCGACTGCGCCGCGGCCGGCATCCGCCGGCGCCGGCGCGGCCGCGGCTTCTCCTTCGAGGACGCGGAGGGGACGCGGATCGAGGACGAGGAGACGCTGGAGCGGATCCGCGACCTGGTCATCCCGCCCGCCTGGGAGGAGGTCTGGATCTGCCCCGACCCGCTCGGCCACATCCAGGCGACCGGGCTCGACGCCGCCGGGCGCAAGCAGTACCGCTACCACGACCGCTGGGAGCGGCGGCGGGCCGCCCGCAAGTACGAGGAGACGCGCGAGTTCGCGCGCCTGCTGCCGCGCCTGCGCCGCGCCGTCACCCGCGATCTCGCCCTCGAGGGGATGCCGCGCGAGCGAGCCCTGGCCTGCGCCGTGCGGCTGCTCGACCTCGGCTTCTTCCGGGTCGGCGGCGAGGAGTACGCGGAGGCGAACGAGAGCTACGGCCTGGCGACGCTGCGGCGCGATCACGTCACCGTCGCCGACGGCGAGATGACCTTCGACTTCCCCGCCAAGAGCGGCCAGCGCCGGATCCAGTCGATCCGCGACCCGGAGGCGATCGCCGCGGTCGAAGCGATGCGCCGCCGCCGCAGCGGCCCCGACGACCTGCTCGCCTACCGCGAGGGCGGCGCCTGGTACGACGTCCGCTCGACCGATGTCAACGCCTACATCCAGGAAGCGATCGGCGAGGGCTTCTCGGCCAAGGACTTCCGCACCTGGAGCGGCACCGTGCTCGCCGCCGCCGCCCTGGCGGGGGAGCCGAAGCCGAAGTCCGAGGCCGCCGCCAAGCGCACGATCGCCGCCGCCGTGAAGAGCGTCGCCGCCGCCCTCGGCAACACCCCGGCGGTCTGCCGCCGCTCCTACGTCGACCCCCGGGTCTTCGACCGCTACCGCGACGGGGTCACGATCGAGCTCGGGCTCTCCCGTGGCGGCGAGCTGAGCCAGCGGCGCCGCGCTCGGATCGAGCGCGCCGTCCTCGATCTGGTCTCGTGAGCGCTGCGAAGCCGCCGATCGGGTAGGAACCGGGCCATGGACCTGAAGACCCCACTGCGCCGCTTCGATGCCTACCAGCAGCGCCGTCCCGTGCTGGCGCTGCCGCTGGGGGTGGTGAAGAAGTTCGGCGACGACGAAGGCGGCAGCATGGTCTCGCTGATCGCCTACCGCGCCTTCTTCTCGCTGTTCCCGCTGCTGCTGCTGATGACGACGATCCTCGGCTACCTGCTGGCCGACGACCCGAGCCTGCTCGAATCGGTGGTCGACTCGACCCTCTCGCAGTTCCCGGTGATCGGCGACCAGCTGCGCGGCGGCTCGCTGACCGGCAGCGGCGTCGCCCTCGCGGTCGGGATCGTCGGCTCGCTCCTGGCCGGGCTCGGGGTCGTGCTCGAGACCGAGAGGACCTTCGACACGGTCTGGGGAGTGGCGGAGGAAGACCGCCACGGCTTCGTCGGCGCCCGCCTGCGGGCGATCGGCCTGCTGGTGGTGCTGGGCGGGCTGGCCGTCGCCTCCACCGTCGTCACCGGGCTCGTCTCCGGCGGCGCCGACCTCTTCGGCCCGGTCTGGGGACTGCTGCTCGCGACCGCGCTCAACCTCGTCGTCTTCGCCGCGGTCTTCCGCCTGCTCACCACCCGCGCGGTCGAGCTCCCCGCCCTCGTCCCCGGCATCGTCATCGCCACCGTCGGCTGGGAGCTGCTGCAGCTGCTCGGCGGCTGGTACATCTCGCACGAGGTCCGCAACGCCGGCCCCGCCTATGGCACCTTCGCCCTGGTCATCGGCCTGCTCGCCTGGATCCACGTCGGCGCCCTCTTCGTAGTCCTCGGCGCCGAGGCCAACGTGGTCCGGGCCCGGCGCCTCTGGCCGCGCAGTTTGCTCGCCGACGACGGCGGGTAATCCGAGCCTGGACAAGGACAGCCCGCCGGTCCGATTCCCAGCGGCTTTCTTACCGGGCCTTGCCCCGGTTCCCGCTCGGGTGAGAAGACCAACCGTCCCCCAATGGAGAGGCGATCGGCCGGCGGGCCATTAACCACAGAATTTAGGAGGAGCCGTGTTCGACCAGCTGAAGGGCAGGAGGATCGCCGTCCTGGTGGCCAACGAGGGCGTCGAGCAGGTGGAGCTGACCGAGCCGATCGAGGCGGTCGAGGCTGCCGGCGCGGAGGTCGACCTGCTGGCTCCGGAAGCGGGTGAGGTCCAGGCCTTCAATCACCTCGACAAGGGCGAGCGCTTCGGGGTCGACCGCACCGTCGGCGACGCCGACGCGGCCGAGTACGACGGCCTGGTGCTGCCCGGGGGCGTCGCCAACCCCGACCAGCTGCGGACCAGCGAGGACGCGGTCGAGTTCATCCGGGCCATCTTCGCCGCTGGTAAGCCGGTCGGCGTGATCTGCCACGGCCCCTGGTCGCTGATCGAGGCCGGAGTCGTCGAGGGCCGCACCCTGACCTCCTGGCCGAGCCTGCGGACCGACCTGCGCAACGCCGGCGCGGAGTGGGTCGACGAGGAGGTCCACGTCGACAACGGCCTCGTCTCCAGCCGCAACCCCGACGATCTGCCCGCCTTCAAAGCGAAGATCGTCGAGGAGTTCGCGGAGGGCGTGCACGAGGGCCAGCGCACCGCCGCCTGAGCCTGCGACGAGAGAAAGGAGAGCGCGCGATGCCACCACGCGGCGTCAAGAAGGGCAGCAAACGGGACCGGCAGTACAAAGAGGTGAAGAAGAGCGAGAAGGAACAGGGGCGCTCGAACAAGCGGGCCGAGGAGATCGCGGCCCGCACCGTCAACAAGGAAAAGGCGCGGGCGGGGGAGACGAAGACCTGACGGCGCCGCCCATCCGTCGTTTCCAGCGCCAACGGAGCGGGTAGCCGAGGAACATGCCAGCGATCAAGAAGACCCTCGCGCGCAAGGCGGTCAAGTCGACCGCGAAGCACACGGCCCACGGCACCGCCTCGAAGCTGAAGCGGGACCCGCTGCGGGCCACGACCCTGTTCGGCGTCGGCTGCCTGCTCGGTGGCGTGGCCGGCTGGCTGCTCGCCCGCACCACCGGTGCCCCGGCGGTCGCGAACGCGGGAGGACCGGCGTGAGCTCCGCCAAGGAGACCCGCGAGCGGGAGGAGCTGCTGGCCGCGAAACAGCGGGTCGACGAGGAGGCCGAGGCCGCCGCGGCGGAAGCCGGCCGGGTCGGCGGTGTCGCTCCGATCGAGAGCGACGACCCGGCCCAGCAGCCGCTGATCGAGTCCGGCGAGGGCGAGGCGGAGGGGTTCGAGCTCGCCGAGAAGCGCTTGGTCGACATCGCCAGCCACGGCGACGAACACCGCTTCCCCGACCGCGACGCGCCGCCCGCCGAGGACCCCGAGCAGGTCGAGCGCGGCGAGGCCGACCAGACGATCCCGGCGGACGGCTGATGGCCACCGCCGCTCCGCACCGGCTGCTGGCGATCGTCACCGACGAGCTTGACGGCACCGAGCCGATCGACGAGATCCGCCGTGCCGGCAACGGCGGCGGCACCGACGTCCGGGTCGTTGTTCCCGCGGTCGAGGCGACCGCCTTCCGTCACACCCTCGGCGACATCGACGAGCCCAAGCGCGAAGCCGAAGAGCGCCTGCGCGCCGCGCTCGACTCCCTCAGCCGCAACGGGATCAGCGCGACCGGCGGGGTCGGCGACCCCGATCCCGTGCAGGCCGCCCAGGACGCGCTGCTGGAATCCCCGGCCGACGAGGTCGTGATCTTCGAGCACGAGTCCGAGCAGGCGCGCTGGTTCGAGGAGGGGCTCTTCGAGCGCGCCAAGGAATCGCTGGAGCCGCCGCTGCGGATGGTCGTTCTCCACAGCGGCGACGCCGGCGGCGAGCACGTGGTCGCCGTCGAGGAGGCGGGTCCCGGCACCGTCGACGCGGACGCCTCCGAGGTCTCGCTCCCGATCTCCCACAACGCACCGCTGGTGCCGCGCGCCGACCTGGCCGGAATGCTGACGGGCATCGTCGGCACGATCGTCGCGATCGTCCTCGCGGCCGCCGCTGCCGCCGGCGCCGACGCGGTCAGCGGCTGGCACGCGGTCGCGGTCGGCATCGCGATCGCCACCGCCCTCGTCAACATGGCACACGTCGTCGGCCTCACCCTCTTCGAGAGCGTCCGCTACCACGGCGGCTTCGCCAAGTTCTTCCGCACCCTGGCCCTGGTCGGCACGCCCGTCGCGGTGCTGGTCAACCTTCTGATCCTCCTGTTCGCCTAACGCGCGCGGAGGGCGCAACTCGAGAGAAAGGCACGAGCATGGAGACGAGGAAGCTGGGCGCGAACGGGCCCGAGGTCTCGGCCGAGGGACTCGGCTGCATGGGGATGTCGGAGTTCTACGGCAGCGCCGACGAGGCCGAGGCGAAGGCGGTGATCGGCCGCGCCCTGGACCTCGGCGTCACCTTCCTCGACACCGCCGACATGTACGGCCCGTTCACCAACGAGAAGCTGGTCGGCGAGGCGATCTCCGGCCGCCGCGAGGAGGTGGTGCTGGCGACCAAGTTCGGCAACGTCCGCGGCGAGAACGGCGAGCGCCTCGGCGTCCGCGGCGACCCCGACTACGTGCGCCAGTGCTGCGAGGACTCGCTGCGGCGCCTCGGCATCGAGCGGATCGACCTCTACTACCAGCACCGGGTCGACCCGAAGGTGCCGATCGAGGAGACCGTCGGGGCGATGGCGGAGCTGGTCGAGCAGGGCAAGGTCGCCCACCTCGGCCTCTCCGAGGCGGCGCCGGAGACGGTCCGCCGCGCCCACGCGACCCACCCGATCGCCGCTCTGCAGACCGAGTATTCGCTCTGGAGCCGCGATCCCGAGGACGAGCTGCTGCCGACCGTGCGCGAGCTCGGGATCGGCTTCGTCGCCTACAGCCCGCTCGGCCGCGGCTTCCTCACCGGCCGCTTCAAGAGCGTCGACGACCTCCCCGAGGACGACTTCCGCCGCGTCAACCCCCGCTTCGAAGGCGAGAACTTCGCCCGCAACCTGGAGCTGGTGAAGAGGGTGGAGGAGATCGCCGCGGAGAAGGACGTCGCCGCCGGTCAGCTCGCGCTCGCCTGGGTGCTCGCCCAGGGCCGGGATGTAGTTCCGATCCCCGGCACCAAGCACGTCGAGTACCTGGAGCAGAACGTCGCCGCGGCGGAGATCGAGCTCAGCGAGGAGGACCTGCGCCGGATCGACGAGGTGGCGCCGGCGGGTGTGGCCGCCGGCAACCGCTACGCCGACATGTCGCCGGTCGACCTCTGAGCGCGTTCGCGGGTGCCGCCGCGGCTTTGGGAGAAAAAATTACAGCGCTCCCCCCTCGCTTGCGTTAGCGTTGGCCTCTGGACTCGAACTTCACCCCCTTTCACCGCGGCGGCAGCGGCTCGCCGATGGTCTGCCTCCACGGATTCGTCGACACCTGGCGCACCTGGGAGCTGGTCCTGCCGACCCTGGAACGGGAGCACGACGTCCTCGCCCTGACCCTGGCCGGCCATGCCGGCGGGCCGCCGATAGAGGGAGAGGCAACCGCGGGGGCCCTGGTCGATGCGGTCGAACGGGCGATGGACGAGGCCGGCTTCCAGACCGCCCACCTGGTCGGCTGCTCGCTCGGCGGTTACCTCGCCCTGCAGCTTGCGGCCCGCGGCCGGGCGGAGACGGTGGTCGCGCTCGCCCCGGCCGGGGGCTGGGCCGCCGGAGACGAGTCCTTTCGCGAGACGCTCGCCTTCTTCACGACGATGCAGGACCTGCTCCTCGCCGCCGTCCCCCACGTCGACGCGATCCTCTCCACCCCGGAGGGCCGTCGCCGCGTGACCGAATTCGCCACCGTCAACTTCGAGCACATCCCGGTCGACCTTCTCGCCCACCAGATGCGGGGAGCGGCGAGCTGCACTGCCGCGGTGCCGCTGATCGAATACGCCCAGCGCGCAGGCTGGAGCCTCGAGGCCGAGAAGGTGACCTGCCCGGTCCGGATCGTCTGGGGCACCGAGGATCGGCTGCTGCCCTGGCCGGCGGCGGCGGCCCGCTTCCGCAACGAGTGGCTGCCGCTGGTCGACTGGGTCGTCCTCGACGAAGTCGGCCACGCGATCCAGATGGACGTGCCGCTCGAGGCCGCGCAGCTGATCCTCGGGTTCACCTCATGAGGCGGTGGGCGCCGATCGAGGCTCGCGCAGCGCCTCCAGGACCTCCTCGGCCAGCTGCGAGCCGTCTTCGGAGCGCAGCGGCGTCGCGTTGATCCGCAGCACGACGCCGTCCTGGTCGACTTCCTCGAGCGAGACGCTGGGGCGGTAGCGGGTCGGCACCGTGATCGCCCGCAGCAGCCGCTCCTCGACCCGCTGCGGGCTGGCGTCAGAGTCGAAGCGGGCGCGGACGTCGACCTTGTCGGGCTCGCGCAGCGGCACCACGACCAGGTTGATGAGGACGCTGTTCGGGACCAGCAGCCGGTCCGCCCCCTGGACCAGGGTCGCGTAGAAGAGCCCGAGCGAGCTGACCGTGCCCTCGATCGAGCCGGCCAGGGCGCCGCCGACCAAGCGCACCCGTTCGCCGACCTTGAAGGGCCGGGTGCTCTGCAGGACGATGCCGGCGAAGAGCCCCCCGAGCGTCTGCTGGGCGGCGAGCCCGAGCACGATCGCGGTGAAAGCGCCGCCCAGGGCCAGAGTGGCGGCGTTGACCCCGGCGATCCGCAGGGCGAGGATCACCACCACCGCCATCGCGAAGAGGCGGACGAGGAAGCCGAGGGTGCCGGCGGTGGCCGGGTCCAGCCGGCGGTAGAGCGGAGGGGAGAGGCCCCGCACCAGCCAGTGCGAGGCGGCCGAGCCGACCACGATCAGGATCGCCACGGTGCCGATCCGCACCCACTGGCCGTAGCCGGGCAGGAGGGTGTGGCGGTTGTAGTAGACGACCAGGGTCGCGGCCAGGACCGCCAGTGCCGCCAGCAGCCCACCCAGGGCTTTGCGCGACATCCGCGGCGCCAGCTCGTCGCCCAGGCCCAGCGAGTGCCAGGCATGGCTGCGGGTCTCGAACAGCTCGCGGGGGAGTTTGGGCCGGCGCGGGGAGGGCATCAAGCACCTCTACCCGTGGGAGCTTCGCCTATGCGTCGAGTGTGAGCTCAGTCACGAAGCGCCGCGAGCGCCTCGTCCTTGCTGCTGTGGATCGGGATCGAGAGCTCGATCCCGGTGATCTCGAGCACGCGGCGGACCTGGTCGTTGTCGCTGCAGATCACGACCCGGCCCTGGCCCTCGCCGTCGGCCGCGCGGTCGAGGCGCTGCCAGGCGCGGACGATCAGGGCGATCCCGGTCGAGTCGATGAACTCGCACTGGCTGAGATCGATCAGGACGGAGGCGTCCCCAGAGGAGATCGCCTCCTCGAGCGGGCCCTCGAGATCGGAGGCGGTGCTGAGGTCGAGCTCGCCGCGGACCGCGATCACGCGCACGCCGTCGTCGAGCCGGGCAGCGGTTGCCTCGAATGGCGCCGGGTTCACGCGGCCGATGCTACCGCAGGGCCTACGTGGTGCAAGCCGGCGGTTTGCGCCCGGTCGCGGGGGGTAGGAATTGAGCGGCGGCGCAGAAGGCTATGCTCGCCGCGGAGACCGACGACGAGCGTTCCAGCGCTTGAGGACTGGCTAAAACTTGCATACGACCACCGACGATCGATCGGGGCTACAGATGTCCCTACCTGCGAAGGCGGAGAACGTTGCTGTGGTGCGCCACGCGCTGGCGGGTCTGGCGGACCGAATCGGGATGGACGAACCGGGGATCGCCGACCTGAAGACGGTCGTGACCGAGGCCTGCATGAACGTCGTCGTCCACGCCTATCCGGCCGATGAGCCAGGCCTACTCGAGGTCGAGGCGACCCAGGAGCTGGATGGGCTGACGGTGGTCGTCCGCGATTACGGGATGGGGATCCGGCCGCGTCCCGATGTCGATCGCCCCAGCCTGCGGATCGGCCTGACCCTGATCGCCGCCTTCTCCAAGAGCTTCGAGATCAAGGGCGGCGTCGATCGCGGCACCGAGATCCGCATGCACCTGCCGCTGCGGGCCGGGTCCGCGGAGGGACAGGACGGGTCCGCCGCCGCTCCCGCTCGCACCCCCGACGAAACCGAGATGCGAGTCGGCCACCCCGACCTGATCGCGCCGATCCTCAGCCGCACCCTGGGCGCGCTGGCGGCGCGGCGGGACATCACCGTCGATCGCCTCGCCGACGCGATGCTGCTCAGCGACGCGATCTCCGCCGGCGCCCCCCAGGGGTTCGAGGGGGGGCAGGTCCGCCTCAGCATCGCCGACCGCGAGGAGGGCGTCGAGCTCAAGGTGGGGCCGATGATGGATGGCGGCGGCGAGCGGCTGCGGGCCAGCCTCGAACTGCCGGAGGTCGGCGGCACCCTGGAGACCCTGGCCGACGAGGTGCGGGTCGAAGAGCGGGACGAGGGCGACTTCCTCGTCATCGGCATCGCCGCGCTGGCCGCCTAGGCGGCCCAGGGCGAGGCGTTACTCGGGCTCGGCGTCGTCCTGTTCGGCGACCTCGGCCCGGATCCGCTCCAGGGTCCGGCGCAGGATCCGCGAGACGTGCATCTGGGAGTGGCCGATCCGCTCGGCGATCTGGGACTGGGTCATGTCCTCGACGAAGCGCAGTTGCAGGACCAGGCGCTCGCGCTCGTCGAGATGGGGGAGGGCGCCTTCGAGGGCAAGCTTGTCCTCGACCAGCTCGAAGCCCTCGTCCTCGTCGCCGACCCACTCCGAGGCGGAGGATTCCTCTTCCTCGCCGCCGACCGGCCGGTCGAGCGAGAGCGGCCGGCGGTTGTGATTGGCCTCGAGCACTTCGAGCACGTCGTTGGGGTCGACCTCCAGCTTGGCGGCGATCTCGCCAACCGAGGGCGAGCGCTGCAGCTCGACCGTCAGCGCCGATATCGCTTTGTCGACTTCGGCCATGCGGTCGTGCAGGCCGCGCGGCACCCGCACGGTCCAGACCCGGTCGCGGAAGTGGCGCTTGAGCTCGCCGAGGATGGTCGGCGAGGCGAAGGCGGTGAAGGGGGTGCCGCGGCTGGGGTCGAAGCGGTCGATCGCGTTGACCAGGCCGAGGCTGGCGACCTGGAGCAGGTCGTCGAAGGACTCACTGGCACCGCGGTAGCGCAGCGCCAGGTTCTTGGCGAACGGCAGGTAGCGCCGCACCAGCTCCTCGCGGGTCGCCTGATTGTGGTCGGCGGCGAAGCGCTCCCAGAGCTCGCGCTCGCTGACCAGCCCGTCCCCGGGCCCAGGCGTAGCTTCGTGCTGAGGTGGTCTGGTGTCTTCGCTTTTCGCTGCCATCGATGCCCCGCGCCGGATAGTTACACCGGCGCCGCCCTAGGGCGTAGAAATCGAAGCCGTGCAGCGCCTGGCGGTCGTGGAGCCGCCGTATGCACCACCATAGCGGTGTGCTCCTCCGGTCAATCCTGACGACGATCGCCTTGCTGCTCGTGGCCCCGGCGGCCTCCCCCGCCGCGATTTGGCATCCGGCGCCGACCGCGGCGCCCTGGCAGTGGCAGCTGCAGGGGAAGATCGACACCGGTATCGATGCCCCGGTCTACGACGTCGATGGCTTCGAAACGCCGAAGGCGACGGTGCGGGCCCTGCACCGTCAGGGCCGTAAGGCGATCTGCTACCTCGACGTCGGCAGCTGGGAGAGCTACCGCCCCGACGCCGGCTCTTTCCCCCGCGGGGTGATCGGCGACGTCTACGAAGGCTTCCCGGAAGAGAACTGGCTGGACGTCCGCCGCTTCCACAGCTTCGCTCCGGTCCTCGAACGGCGGATCGCGATGTGCGCCCGCAAGGGCTTCGACGCGGTCGAGCCCGACAACATCGCCGGCTGGGAAAACAGGACCGGCTTCGCGATCTCCGCCGCCGACCAGCTCCGCTTCAACCGCTGGATCGCCCGCCGGGTCCACGCTCGCGGCATGGCGGTGGCGCTGAAGAACGACGGCAGGCAGACTGCGCAGCTGCTCGGCAGCTTCGACTTCGCGATCGTCGAGGAGTGCTTCCAGTACGAGGAATGCGGGTTCTACCGTCCCTTCGTCGAAGCGGGCAAGGCGGTCTTCGAGGCCGAGTACGAACTCGAGCCGGCCCGCTTCTGCGAGACCGCCGCGGCGCTCGGGTTCAGCGCCATCCGCAAGTCCTATGACCTCTTCGCCCGGCCCTGGGAGCCGTGCGCGCCCTCTTCCCGAGTGGGAAGGCTTAATCTCGGGTAGAGGCCCACCGCAAGCCCCGCGAAGGAGAACCAGATGGGATTCGACCAGTACCACGAGCCACCCGGCGAGCTCTCGCCGCAGACCCGCACCTTTGCCCGTCTCTGCGCCTCGCTGACCGAGGAGGCGGAGGCGATCGGCTGGTACGAGCAGCGGCTCGCGGTCGAGACCGACGCCGAGGCGAAGGCGATCATGAAGGACGCCCAGGGGGAGGAGTTCAAGCACTTCGCGATGGACCTGGAGTTCCTCCTGCGCCGCAGCCCGCGCTGGCGGCAGATCTGCGAAGGCGTCCTCTTCCAGGAGGGCGACATCGTCGAGCACGGCGAGGCGGCCGAGGCCGGCTCCGCCGACGGCACCGGGGACGATGGTGAGACGGGAGCCGCCGACGGCGCGCTCGGAATCGGCAGCCTCAGGGGGGAGCAGCGATGAACCACCTACTGCGCCGTTTGGCGCCGATATCCGATGCCGGCTGGGAGCTGCTCGACGACGAGGCCAGCGAGCGCCTGCGTGGCTCGCTCGCCGCCCGGCGCCTGGTCGACTTCGGCGGGCCCCACGGCTGGCGCCACTCGGCGACCAACCTGGGCCGGGTCGACGCGGTCGACTCGCCCGCCGCCGACGGCGTCAGCGCCGGCCAGCGCCGGGTGCTGCCGCTGGTCGAGCTGCGCTCAGAGTTCTCGGTCTCGCTGGCCGAGCTGCGCGACAACGACCGCGGCGCCGTCGACGCCGATCTCCAGGAGCTCGACGTCGCCGCCCAGCGGATCGCCGTCGCCGAGAACGTCGCCGTCTTCCACGGCTGGGCGAAGGCCGGGATCGCCGGCATCGCCGACGCCTCCCCGGTCGAGCCGCAGCCGCTCGGCGAGAGCGCCGAGGAGTATCCGCGCTCGGTCGCCCGCGCGGTCGAGGCGCTGCGCGGCGTCGGGGTCGAAGGGCCCTATGGCCTCGCGCTCGGCCCCGACGAGTACACGCGGGTGATCGAGACCGCCGAGCACGGCGGTTATCCGTTGTTCGACCACCTGGCGAAGATCCTCGCGGGGCCGATCGTCTGGGCGCCCGGGGTGAAGGGCGCCGTCGTCCTCAGCCTGCGCGGCGGCGACTTCCTCTTCGAGTCCGGCCAGGACCTGGCGATCGGCTACAGCCATCACGACGCCGACGCCGTGCACCTGTATCTGGAGGAGAGCTTCTCCTTCCGGGTGGCGACGCCGGAGGCGGCGGCACCGCTCAGCTCCTGAGCGGTGCCGGCCCCGGCTCGGCGCGTCCTACTCGGTCGCGCCGGGGAGCGAGTCCGCGTCGGCGGCCGTCTCCGCCGCCCGCTTCGAGTCGGGCGACTTGAAGTGGAGCAGGTGGACCTTCGAGAGGATGCCCGGCTCCTCGCCGGAGGCGATCCGGGCCGAGGCTTCCGCCTGGATCTCGAGGACCCGGTCGAGCGTCTCGTCGAGCAGCTCGGAGACCTCTGACCAGCCGCGTTTGTCGACGACCATCGGCGTGCGGCTGAGATGGAGGTCGGGGACCTCGTCGAGGGTGCCGCTGCTGGACGCCTCCTCGATGTCGTCGAAGACCGATTTGAGCATCGCTCCGGCCAGCCCGGGACGAAGGCTCTCGGGCAGCCGTGCCAGTTCGGAGTTGCTGAGGAACTGGCGCCTGGTGGCGCGGTAGAAGTGCTCGGTGGCACCGCGGCGCTGCTTCGTGTCGACCAGCTCGATGCAGTCGTATTTCTCCAGGACCCGGACGTGGTAGGCGACCAGGTTGAGGCTCTGTTCCAGCTCCTGAGAGAGCAAATTGGGGCTGGCGACCCGCTCGTTGAGAATGATCAGAATCTGTACGCGCAGGGGGTGGGCGAACGCTTTGGCGACGATCTGTTCGACGCCCTCTTTCTTCTTGGTTTTGGGCACAGCGGCTTCCTATCGTCGTTTTCCGGGGTGGCGGACTGGTCTTGAGACTTTAAAGATTCAAACTCAAGATTTCTACAACGATCCCGCAATTTTCGTCTAATCGCCGAGTTTGCTGTCCCTGGGTTGATTGATACAAAGATTTAGAGTATTACTCCCCAAGGCCCCGGGAAAGGACCGTGGAGGGGCGGTCTGGGGAGAGGGAATTCACGAGGGGAGGTGGACGAACGTGAAGATCGAGGCAACGCAGGATCGGGTTACCGCAATGTCGACCATCAAGGGCTCTTAGGTCGAAGCAGGGGGACGGCGGTCGGGCGTGGCAGGCTTGGGTGGTGGCACCTTGGAAGCTTCCGCTGGCCGTAGTCGCGATCGCCGTCCCGATCGCCTTCGCTTTCTACGCCGGCGGCCCCGGCGTCGGTGTCGCGGTCGGGGCCCTGGTGGCGGTGGGAATCGTGGTCGTGGCGGTCCGGCAGGACCCGCGCGGCGCGATCGGCGAACCGGCGGCGGACACGCGCCGGCGTCTGCTGATCGTCGTCAGCTGGCCGCTCGAGGATCCCGAGGCGATCCACGAGATCGCCACGCTGGCGGCGGGTGGGACCGGCGACGCGGCCGAGGTGCTCGTCCTCTCGCCCGCCCGGATCGGCTTCCTCGATCGCTGGGCGTCCGACGTTGAGACGGCGCGGCGGCGCGCCCAGGAGCGGCTGGTGGTCGCGGTCGCCTCGCTGGCCAAGGCCGGCATCGTCGCCGAGGCGAGGGTCGGCGACGAGGACCTGGTTCAGGCGGTCGAGGATCAGCTCCAGACCTATCCCGCGACGATCGTGATCCTCGTCACCGGCAGCGCCGAGCGGGACCCGGCGGGGGAGGCGGCGGCAACGGAGCTGGCGCAGCGGCTGCGAGCCGAGTTCCGGCGGCTTGCGCTCAGCGATCCAGCAGCTCGCTGAAGCGAAGCGCCGCCCGGGTCGGGATCACCAGCCCGTCACGGTCGTGCAGGAGGCCGGCGCCGGTGAGGTCGCGGATGGCGCGCTCGATCGCGTCGCGCTCGGCGAAGCCGGGCGACTCGCCGCCGATCTCACGGACGAGCTCGGCGGCGGTCACCAGGACCGGGTGGAAGGCGAGCACCTGCTGGAGGACGGCGGACTCGGTGGCGGCATCCTCTGCGGCCGGCGTGACGTTGTCGTCGCTCTCGTCCATGGCTACGCCGCGGCTAAGTTCCGGGCCCGGTCGAACTCTCCCCTGCGGGGCCGTCCTCTTTGCGATCCAGCCCCAGCACCTGGCGTGCCCACGGGGCCTCGATCGCGGTTCGGTAGAAGTGCTGCATCGAGCCCCGCACCGGCTTCGTGTCGACCAGGGCGATGGCGCTGCAGTCGGCGAGCACGCGGACGTGGTAGCTGACGTTGCTGAGCGGCTGGTCCAGGGCGCTGGCGATCTCACGCGGGCTGATCGCGACCTCGGCCGCCATCTCGCGCAGGATCTTCCGGCGCAGGGGGTGGCGGAGGGCCACCAGCAGGTCGTTGTCGTCAGAACGGTTGAGATTCGTCATCGCGCCCCGGCAATATAGAGCAAACGAAACGTTCTGTCTGTAGAGCTTCTGTCTGCGGAAGGATTGCCTGCAGGCGAGCCGCGCTCAGGCGTCCTCGCGGACGCCGCCCATCTCGCTGAAGACCGCGGTGACGCCACCGTCTTCGCGCTGCTCGTCGGCGATCACGTGGGAGACCGCGTTGATCAGGGCCAGGTGGGTGAAGGCCTGGGGGAAGTTGCCGAGGTGGCGGCCGGAGTCGGCCTCCAGCTCCTCGGCGAAGAGGTCGAGCCAGCCGGCGGCCTCCAACAGTCGCTCGCAGAGTTCGCGCGCCCGCCCGCACTCGCCGATCTCCGACAGCGCCGAGACCAGCCAGAAGGAGCAGATCAGGAAGGTGCCCTCCTTGCCGTGCAGGCCGTCGTCGGTCTCGTGGACCTTGTAGCGGAGGACCAGGCCGTGCTCGGTCAGGTCGGTGGCGATCGCCTCGACCGTTGCCTTCACCCGCGGGTCGTCGGGGGGGAGGAAGCGCAGCAGCGGGATCAGCAGCAGCGAGGCGTCGAGCGCGTCGGTCCCGTAGTGCTGGCGGAAGACGCCGTCGCGAACCCCGCGCTCGAGGATCTCGGCCTTGATCTCGTCCGCCTTCGCCCGCCACTCGCCGGCGAGCTCGCCGAAGCCGATGCCGTCGGCGAGGCGGGCACCGCGGTCGACCGCGACCCAGATCATCAGCTTCGAGGAGACGTAGTGCTGGGGCTCCCCACGCGACTCCCAGATCCCCTGGTCGGGCTCGTGCCAGGCCTCGATCGCCGCTTCCACCTGGTAGCGGATCAGTTGCCGGTCGGCCGGAGTGCCACTGCCTTTGAGCGCTTTTTCGTGCAGGTAGATCGAGTCGAGCAGGGCCCCCCAGACGTCGTTCTGGCGCTGGTCGTAGGCGCCGTTGCCGATCCGCACCGGCCTGGCGCCGCCGTAGCCGGAGAGGTGGTCGAGGGTCTGCTCGGTCAGCTCCTTCTCGTGGCCGATCCCGTACATGATCTGGAGGTCGGGATGGTCCTTGCAGACGTTGACGATGAAGCGCATGAAGTCGCGCGCCTCCTGGTCGAAGCCGAGCGTGTGCATCGCCCAGAGGCTGAAGGTCGAGTCGCGGATCCAGCTGTAGCGGTAGTCCCAGTTGCGTTCGCCGCCGGGCGTCTCCGGCAGCGAGGTGGTGGGGGCGGCGACGATCGCCCCGGTCGGGGTGTAGGTGAGGCCCTTGAGGACGAGGGCGGAGCGCTGCAGGTGGATCCGCCAGGGGTGGTCGGGGAAGCGGCCGCCGCGCAGCCAGTCGCGCCAGAATTCTTCGGTCGAGTCGAGTCGCTCCAGTGCCTCGGGGGCGCTGCGGGGGCCGCCGAGGTCGTCGTTGCCCCAGGTGATGGCGCAGAAGCCGCTCTCGTTCTCGCGCAGCTTGAGGCTGCCGCGGACCATGCCGCCCTCGATCGTCAGGTCCATGTCGCTGGTCAGCCGCAGCTCGGTCCCGTCCTCGGCGCGGGCGACCGCCTCGCCGAGCTCGCCGCCGCTCCAGCTGGCGCCGTCGAGGCCGTAGCCGAAGCGCGGCAGGCACTCCATCTCCATCTCGACTTCGCCGTCGATGCAGGTCATCGTCCGCAGCAGCGAGCGGTCCGACTCGTGTTCGGTGTCGGGGCGCCCGCGCTCCTCGCCGGTCGTCGCCCACTCGGCGATCGTCAGCAGGTCGTGGACGACGACCCAGCCGGTGTCGGTGACCCAGGTCGTCTCGATCACCAGCGTCCCCGGCTCGTAGCGGCGGCCGATCGGGACGACGACGCCGCGCGGTTTCACCTTGAAGTGGCCGGCGCCGCGGTCGAGCAGGGCCGCGAAGGCGCTGGGGGAGTCGAAGCGGGGGATGCAGAGCCACTCGACCGAGCCGTCGTAGGAGACCAGCGCGGCGGTGTGGCAGTCGGAGAGGAAGCCGTAGCTGCCAATGGTCGGAAAGCGATCTTTGCTGGCTGCCACGACGGCGCCCAAGCTAGCAGCGCTCGCGGGCGCCGGGAAGGCGCCGCGGCGTCGCTACGCTGCCCCCATGACCCTGCCGTTGGCGCACGTGGGCGGCGTCTTCGCCCCGCTCGAGCTGCTGCCGTTGCTGATCGTCGGCGCCCTCTACGCGAAGCGCGCCTCGACCCTGGCGGCGAAGGGGCGCCCGGTGCCGGTCTGGCGCCAGGCCTGCTTCGCGGCCGGCCTGCTGACGATCGCGGTGGCGCTGGTCTCGCCGGTCGGGCACATCGCCGAGGAGCTGGTGATCGCGCACATGGTCGAGCACCTGCTCCTGGGCGACATCGCCACCCTGCTGCTGGTGCTGGGCCTGACCGGGCCGTTGCTGCAGCCGGTGCTGGCGATCAAGCTCTTCGACCGCCTGCGGATCCTCGCCCACCCGCTGGTCGCCTTCCCGCTGTGGATGATCAATTTCTACGCCTGGCACATCCCGGCTCTATACGACGCCGCCTACGGGGGCGCTGCCCTGCATGCGCTCGAGCACTCGTTGTTCATCTTCTTCGGCTGCCTGATGTGGATGCCGGTCTTCGGGCCGCTGCCGACGCCGCGGTGGTTCACCGCGGCCTGGAAGGTCGGCTACGTGATCGCCGTCCGCTTCGCCGGCGCGATCCTCGGCAACGTCCTGATGTGGTCGGGCACCGTGCTGTACCCGATATACGGGCCCGGCGAGAAGTACTGGGGGATCGCCCCGCTCGCCGACCAGAGCACCGCTGGCGTGGTGATGATGGTCGAGGGCACCTTCCTCGGGCTCGGCCTGCTCGCCTGGGTCTTCTTCGAGGCCTCGCGGGAGGGGATCGAGAAGCAGCGACTGCTCGACCTCGCCCACGAACGCGGGGTCGAGCTCGACGACGCCCGCGCCCAGCGCGCCGTCGCCGCCGGCCATGGCGACCGCCTCGAGAAGCAGCTGATCGCCAGCGGGAGGGACCCTGAGGTCGAGGCCACCTGAGCGGCTGCTGCTGGCGGCGCTGGTGTTCGTCGTCGGCGCCGCCAGCCTCGGCGTCGAGATCGCCGCGGCGCGGTTGCTGGCGCCGTACTTCGGCGCCTCGACGATCGTCTGGGCGAACACGATCGGCGTCGTCCTCGTCGCCCTCTCGGTCGGCTACTGGTTCGGCGGCCGCTACGCCGATCGCCATCCGCACCTGCGTGGGCTCTGTCTCCTGGTCCTCGCCGCCGCGCTGCTGATCGCCGTCGTCCCCTTCGCCGCCCGTCCCTTCCTCGGCTTCTCGGTCGACGCCTTCGACACCGTCTCGGTCGGCGGTTTCGCCGGCTCGCTGTTCGGCGTCCTGATCCTCGTCGCGGTGCCGGTGACGCTGCTCGGCGCCGCCGCGCCCTGGGCGGTGCGGCTGGCGGTGGTGGAGACGGACCGCTCCGGCGAGGTGGTCGGGCGGCTCTACGCGATCTCGACCGCCGGCTCGCTGCTGGGGACGATGATCTCGGCCCTGCTGCTGATCCCGCTGCTGGGCACGCAGCGGACCTTCTTCGTCTTCGCCCTTGCCCTGGCCCTTGTCGCCTGCGCCGGCGCCGGCTGGCGCTTCGTCGCGGTCCCGGCGGTCCTGGCGTTGGCGCTGGCGCTCCCGGTCGGTTCGATCAAGGGCGGCGCCGGGGCCGGCCGCGTCCTCTACGAGACCGAGACCGCTCAGCAGTACGCCCGGGTGGTCGAACGGCCCGACGGCAGCCGCGCGCTCGAGCTCAACGAGGGCCAGGCCGTGCACTCGCTCTGGCGGCCCGGCAGCTTTCTCACCGGCGACTACTGGGATGGGCCCCTGGTGCTGCCCGCCAGCGCGCGGCCGAGGCCGCCGCGGCGCATCGCCGTGCTCGGAAACGCCGGCGGCACCGTCGCCCGCGCCTACGGCCACTTCTTTCCCGCCACCGAAGTCGACGCGGTCGAGATCGATGGCGAGCTGACCGAGCTGGGCCGGCGCTACCTCGGCCTCCGCAACCCGCGCATGCGGACCTACGCCGAGGACGCGCGGCCCTGGCTCGAGCGCTCCGAGGGCGGCTACGACGCGATCGTCGTCGATGCCTACCGGCAGCCGTACATCCCCTTCTACCTGACCACCCGCGAGTTCTTCGCGCTGGCGCGGGAACGACTGGCGCCGGGTGGGCTGACGATCGTCAACGTCGGTCACCCCGAGGCGGGCGATGAGCTCGAGCGGGTCCTCGGGCGGACGATGGCGACGGCGTTTCCGCGCGTCCTGCGCGACCCGATCGAGCCGACCAACACGCTGCTCGTCGGCGGCGAGGGCGATTTCTCCGCCGCCCGCCTGCGCGGCAACGCGGAGGCGCTGCCGGCCGCGCTTCGGCCGCTGGCCCTGGCCGCCGCCGGCAGGCTCGCCCCGCGGCTGGCGGGGGGCGAGGTCTTCAGCGACGATCGCGCCCCGGTCGAGTGGCTGGTCGACGGCTCCCTGCTGGAATACGCCAATGAGTAGCCACCTCGAGCGCTTCCGCGCCTGGCTCGTCACCGGGTCGATCGGGCGGGGCCTCTCCTTCGCGATCGACTTCGCCGCGGCGTTGCGGACCTTCGTCTCTCGCTAGGGTCTCGCGTCCGATGCAGACCTCTCTCACCGAGCTGCCCGACTCGCGCGTCCGCGTCGAGGTCGAGGTTCCCGCCGAGGACGTCGCCCGCGCGACCTCCCGCGCCGCCCGCGCGATGGCCAAGGAGATGCGGCTGCCCGGCTTCCGCGAGGGCAAGGCGCCGCCGTCGCTGGTGATCCAGCGGCTCGGCTTCGGTCCGGTCCTCGAGGAGTCGATCCGCGAGGCGCTGCCGGAGTGGTACGAAGGCGCGCTGCTCGACGCCCGCGTCAACCCGATCGGCGACCCCAGCATCGAGATGATCTCGACTCCCGAGAGCGAGGGCGAACCGCTGAAGTTCAAGTTCGAGGTCGGGGTGCGACCGGCGGCGAAGCTCGGCGAGTACAAGGGGCTCGAGGTCGGCAAAGCCGAGACCGAGGCCTCCGACGAGGTCGTCGACACCGAGGTCGAGCGCATGCGCGAGGGCTTCGCCCGGCTGGAGCCGGTCGAGCGCGAGGCGGCCGAGGGCGACTCGCTGCTGATCGACTTCGAGGGCCTGATCGACGGCACCGCCTTCGAGGGCGGCAAGGCCGAGGACTACCTGCTGGCGCTCGGCTCGGGCTCGCTGATCGAGGGCTTCGAGGAGCAGCTGACCGGTTCCAAGCCCGGCGAAGATCGCACCGTCGAGGTCACCTTCCCCGACGACTACCAGGCCGAGCACCTGGCGGGCAAGGACGCCGTCTTCAAGATCAAGGTGAAGGAGGTGCGGGAGAAGATCCTGCCCGACCTCGATGACGAGTTCGCCGCCGACGCCTCCGAGTTCGACACCCTGGAGGAGCTGCGCGCCGACATCGCCAGGAAAGTCGGCGAGGCGCTGGGCAGCCGGGCCGAGGAAGACTTCCGCATCGCCGCGATCGACGTCGCGGTGGATGCCGCGACCGTCGAGGTGCCGGCCGACCTGGTCACCGCCCGCGCCACCGAACGCTGGGAGCGGATGGAACGCCAGCTGGCCCAGCGCGGCATGGACCCCGAGGCCTTCCTGCAGATGCAGGGCAAGACCCGCGAGGAGCTGATCGAGGAGTCCAAGCCCGATGCCGCCCGCGAGCTCAAGCGCGAGGCGGTGGTGACCGCGATCGCCGACGCCGAGTCGATCGAGGTCGGCGACGAGGAGCTGGTCGAGGCGCTCGAGCACAGCGCCGAGCACGAACGGACGACGCCGGAGAAGCTGCTGGCCCGGCTGCGCGAAAACGGCCGCGACGCGATGGTCGTCGAAGACCTCCGCGCCCGCAAGGCGATCGAGCTGGTGGCCGAGTCGGCCGTCCCGATCTCGATCGAGCAGGCCGAGGCGCGCGACCAGATCTGGACGCCGGAGAAGGAGCGCAAAGAGGCCGGCGAGCTCTGGACGCCTGACTCCGAGTAGTTCTGGCCGGTCCGTGGTTCGCTGAGGGACCAGGGTTGTGTTGGGAGGGATGCCGATACCCCTCCCCGGGAATTGGGTCGCTCCGGGCCCTATGGGCCCGTCGCTCCGGATGTTGGTGCGCGACCTAAAGGTCGCGCAGACACCGGATTGCATTTCCGCGTGCTTCGCACACATTCCCGGGGAGGGGTATCGGCATCCCTCCAGCGCAGCGCGCTCCCGCCGACGCCGAAGGTCGGAAGCTCTACGAAGAGGTTCGAGGCACTCCTCTCTAGCCGGAGAGGCTGCGGGCCCCCCGGGCCGTCCCGATGATGCGTGTCGGTGGAGGGGTCTGGTCGTCCTCCATTCGAATGTGTGCGAAGCACGCGATATGCAATCTGTCTTCTGCGCGACCTTTAGGTCGCGCTCTCACATCCGGAGCGACAGGCCCATAGGGCCTGGAACGACCCAATTCGAATGGAGGACGACCAGACCCCTTTCGGCAACCCTCCGTCAGCGCCGTCCCGGCAACCGCAGCCACGCCTGGCCCCTTCTATAGAGTGCCTCGGCAATGAGCCCTCTGGTCCCAATGGTGGTCGAGCAGACGTCGCGCGGAGAGCGGGCATTCGACATCTACTCGCGGTTGCTGGGCGAGCGGATCATCTTTCTCGGCACCCCGGTCACCGACGACATCGCCAACCTGATCGTGGCCCAGCTCCTGCACCTGGAGTCCGAGGACCCCGACAAGGACGTCAGCATCTACATCAACTCGCCCGGCGGCTCCGTCTACGCGGGCCTGGCGATCTACGACACGATGCAGTTCATCAAGCCCGACGTGCAGACGATCTGCGCCGGCGTGGCGATGAGCATGGGGGCGCTGCTGCTCAGCGGCGGCGCCGCCGGCAAGCGGATGGCGCTGCCCAACTCGAAGATCCTGATCCACCAGGTCTCGGCCGGCTTCCAAGGCCAGGCGACCGACATCGAGATCCACGCTAAAGAGATCATCGACGTCCGCCGCCGCCTCGACGAGATCATCGCCAAGCACACCGGCCAGCCCTTCGAGAAGGTCACCAAAGACACCGACCGCGACTACTTCATGAGCGCCGAGGAGGCGGTCGAGTACAACATCGTCGACCGCGTCATCGAGCACCACTGAAGCGCCCGGCCCTTCTCGCTCTCGCCTTTCTCGCCGTCCTCGCACCCGTCGCGGCGGCCCGCGTCTCCAGCCCCGCCGGCGGCGTGCCCTACTACGGCCATGTATTCCCGGTTCAGGGCGCGCACGGGACCCGCGGCTTCATCGGCGAATTCGGCGCCCCGCGCAGCGGCGGCCGCACCCATGAGGGATTTGACATCGTCGCCGCCTGCGGGACCGAGCTGGTCGCGGTCGCCAACGGCCGGGTTCTCCGGACCGGCTACGACCCGGTCCTCTATGGCAACTACCTGCTGATCCACGGCGAAGGCGAGGACCGCAGTTACTTCTATGCCCACATGCCGCGCCCGGCCCTGGTCCACAAGGGCGAGCGAGTCTGGGAGGGCGAGCGGGTCGGCGCCGTCGGCGAGACCGGCAACGCGATCAGCGTCGGCTGCCACCTGCACTTCGAGATCCACGTCCACGGCGTTCCGGTCGACCCCGAGCCGGAATTGCGGCGCTGGGATCGCTACAGCTGACGTTCGAACCAGAGGTTGGCCTTGACGTTCTCGTTGTAGGCCGGGACCTCGCGGTAGCCGGCGGCGCGGTAGAGAGCGACGGCACCGGTCAGGTAGTCGGAGGTGTCGAGGCGGGTGGCGCGGCAGCCATGCGCGCGGGCGATCGCCTCGAGCTCGGTGAGGATCGCCCGCGCCAGTCCGCGTCCGCGGTGGGCTGGGTCGACGTACATGGTCTTCACCTCCGCGACCTCGGTCTCGAGGTGGCGGACGCCGCCGAGCCCCGCGGGCTCGCCGTCGACCCGGGCCAGCAGCAGCACGCCGCCGGGCGGGGTCAGGTCCCGCGGCGGCCCCGCCGCGATCTCCGCCTCGATGTCGAGGTCGACGTCGAGCGGCCCGTCCGCCTCGCGGATGAAGGGGCCGAAGAGCGGCGCGACCGCGGGGTCGTCGGGTCGAATCCGGTCGAAGGTCAGCACGAGCGCTGCATTTGGCACGCCATAGATGTCAAATGCAGCTCTCGTCGCGGGTGGGTCAAAGTCCCAACTCGTACTCGACCCACTCCGAGCGCTCGGCGCCGGTGCTGTCGTAGAGGCGCTGGGCGGTGAGGTTGTCGGGGGCGGTCGCCCACTCGAGATGGGCGGCGCCGCGCTCGCGGGCGACGGCGGCGCTGGCCTCGATCAGGGCCCGCCCGACGCCGCGCCCGCGCGCCGCCTCGTTGACGAAGAGGTCGTTCATCAGCACCGACTCGGCGGCGCTGAGCGAGGAGAAGTGCCAGTAGAGGCAGGCGTAGCCGACCAGCTCGCCATCCGCCCGGGCGCCGAGCAGCATCCCGTCCTCGCTGGGGGCGAGGAAGCGGCGGAAGAAGGTGCGGTTGCGCTCGGCGTCGATCTCCTCGACCTCGTAGAAGCGCTGGTAGGCGGCGATCAGCGGCAGCAGCGACTCGAACTCGGCGGCGCTGACCACGGCGATCTCGATCTCGGCTGCCACGGCCCGAACCGTAGCGGCCGCCGCAAGCCCTCGATCAGGAGCAGGTAGATCGGTACGCGCGCAGTAAACGACCTCTCGTACCGGCTTGTGCGCCCGTTTAAGCTGTCGGGGCTGCCGGAGGTCATAGATCGTCCCGTTAGGAGGGGATTCCGCTGGCACGTCCCACAGATTCGAACGAGCAGCTTCTCTGCAGCTTCTGCGGCAAGTCGCAGCGCCAAGTCAAGAAGTTGATCGCCGGCCCCGGGGTCTACATCTGCGACGAGTGCATCGACCTCTGCAACGAGATCATCGACGAGGAGCTGACCGCGGCGCCCGCCTTCGAGCTCGAGAACCTGCCCAAGCCGCAGGAGATCCACGACGTGCTGGAGGAGTACGTGGTCGGCCAGGAGGCGGCCAAGCGCTCGCTCTCCGTCGCCGTCTACAACCACTACAAGCGGGTCCAGATCGCCCAGTCCGAAGAGACCGAGGTCGAGCTGCAGAAGTCGAACATCATGATGCTGGGCCCGACCGGCTGCGGCAAGACGCTGCTCGCCCAGACCCTGGCCCGGATCCTCAACGTCCCCTTCGCGATCGCCGACGCGACCGCCCTGACCGAGGCCGGCTACGTCGGCGAGGACGTCGAGAACATCCTTCTGAAGCTGATCCAGGCCGCCGACTACGACGTCAAAAAGGCCGAGACCGGGATCATCTACATCGACGAGATCGACAAGATCGCGCGCAAAGCCGACAACCCGTCGATCACCCGTGACGTCTCCGGCGAAGGCGTGCAGCAGGCGCTGCTGAAGATCCTCGAGGGGACCACCGCCTCGGTGCCGCCGCAGGGCGGGCGCAAGCACCCCCACCAGGAGTTCCTGACGATCGACACCACCAACATCCTCTTCATCTGCGGTGGCTCCTTCGCCGAGCTCGACAAGGTGATCGAGCGGCGGGTCGGCGACCGCGGCGTCGGCTTCGGCGCCGCGATCTCTTCGCGGGTCGAGAAGGACGCCGGCCAGTGGTTCGAGCAGGTGCTGCCCGAGGACCTGATCGAGTACGGCCTGATCCCCGAGTTCATCGGCCGCCTGCCGGTGATCACGGCGATCCACCAGCTCAGCCGCGACGACCTGACCACGATCCTGACCGAGCCGCGCCACGCGCTGACGCGCCAGTTCCAGCGCTTCTTCGAGTTCGACGACATCGAGCTGGTCTTCGCCGAGGACAGCCTCGAGGCGATCGCCGACAAGGCGCTGGAGCGGGAGACCGGCGCCCGCGGCCTGCGTTCGATCCTCGAGGAAACCCTGCTCGACGTGCAGTTCGAGCTGCCCTCGCGGCGCGACGTGACCAAGTGCGTGGTCACGAAGGAGACGATCTCGCAGGGGCGGCGGCCGACGTTGGTGACGGAGGCGCAGCCGCAGGACATCGGGGCTGCTGAGGACGGGCTCAGCGAGGAAACCGCTTAGGGGGCGGGGCTCAGGGGACCCTCGCCCTCACGAACTTGGAGGTTCGGTTGAGGGTCCCCTGAGCCCCGCTCGCGTACGTGGCTATCTAGACTCGCCGCGGATGGGCGGCCCCGATCGGAAGAAGCTGGAGAGCATTACCCGTTACGACCCGGCAGAGGTCGAGGCGCGGATCTTCGGCGAGTGGATGGAGGGGGGGTACTTCCATCCCGAGGCGACGGGGACGGCGGAGGAGAACTTTTCGGTGGCGATACCGCCGCCGAACGTGACCGGGGTGCTGCACATGGGGCACGCGCTGAACGGGTCGATGCAGGACGCGCTGGTGCGGATGAACCGGATGCGGGGCAGGAACACGCTCTGGGTCCTCGGCACCGACCACGCCGGCATCGCCACCCAGGCGGTGGTCGAGAAAGGGCTGAAGGCCGAAGGCCGCAGCCGCCAGGAGCTCGGCCGGGAGGAGTTCGTCAAGCGGGTCTGGGAGTGGAAAGAGGAGTACGGCTCCCAGATCGTCGAGCAGTACAAGCGGCTCGGCGCCTCCCTGGACTACGAGCGTGAGCGCTTCACCCTCGACGAGGGCTACGTCAAGGCCGTCTACCGCGTCTTCAAGCAGCTCTACGACAAGGGCTACATCTACCGCGACTACTACATGGTCAACTGGGACCCGGGCTCGCGCTCGGCGATCTCCGACCTCGAGGTCGAGAACCGCGAGGTCGAGGACACCCTGTTCTCGATCGACTACCCGGTCGAGGGCACCGACCGGGTCCTCACGGTGGCGACGGTGCGGCCGGAGACGATGCTCGGCGACACCGCCGTCGCGGTCAACCCGGACGACGAGCGCTACGGCGACCTGGTCGGCGGCTTCTGCGTGCTGCCGCTGGTCGGTCGGAGGCTGCCGATCGTCGCCGACGAGCACGTCGACCCCGAGTTCGGCACCGGGGCGCTGAAGATCACCCCCGGCCACGACCCCAACGACTTCGAGATCGGCCGCAAGCACGGGCTCGAGGAGATCGTCGTGATCGGCCCCGACGGGCGCCTCACCGAGGATGCCGGCGAGTTCGCCGGGATGAGCGCCGCCGAGGCGCAGGCCGCGGTGGTCGATGCCCTGCGCACGGAGGGCCGCCTCCGCGCGGAGGAGCCCTACACCCACTCGGTCCCCTTCTCCCACCGCTCCGGCGAGCGGATCGAGCCGTTGATCTCGCTGCAGTGGTTCTGCCGCATGGACGAGCTCGCCAAGCCCGCGATCGAGGTCGTCGAGCGCGACGAGGTGCGGATCGCGCCGGAGCAGTGGAAGCGCGTCTACTTGAACTGGATGAAGGAGATCCGTCCCTGGTGCGTCTCGCGTCAGCTCTGGTGGGGGCACCAGATCCCGGTCTGGTACTGCGACGCCTGCGAGGAGACCTACGTTGCCGAGCAGGCACCGGAGCGCTGCGGCGCCTGCGGTGGCGAGCTGCGCCAGGACGAGGACGTGCTGGACACCTGGTTCAGCTCGGCGCTCTGGCCCTTCGCCACCCTCGGCTGGCCCGAGGAGACGCCGGAGCTGCGCGCCTTCTACCCGACCAGCTTTCTCACCACGGCCCGCGAGATCCTCTTCCTCTGGGTGGCGCGGATGGTGATGATGGGCCTCGAGTTCCCCGGCGCGATCCCCTTCCGCGACGTCTACGTGCACTCGGTGATCCAGGCCCGCGACGGGCGGCGGATGTCGAAGAGCCTCGGCACCGGCATCGACCCGCTGCAGGAGATCGACGTGCACGGGGCCGACGCCCTGCGCTTCGGTCTGCTGGCGATGTCCTCGACCCAGGACGTGCGCTTCTCCGACGCCAAGGTCGAGCAGGGCCGCGACCTCACCAACAAGCTCTGGAACGCGAGCCGGCTGATCCTGCTCAACGCCGCCGCGGGCGTCGAGCCGGCGCCGCGGCCGCTGCACGTCGAGGACCGTTGGATTCTCTCGCGGCTGGAGCGGACGATCGCCGGCGTCACCGCCAAGCTCGAGGGCTACGACTTCGCCCACGCGGTCCAGGAGGCCTACTCGTTCTTCTGGCGCGATCTCTGCGACTGGTACCTGGAGATCGTCAAGCCGCGCCTCTACGAGGGGGAGGCGGAGGTCTCGGCGACGCTGCTCTACGCGCTGGAGCGGGTGCTCGCCCTGCTGCACCCGACGATGCCGTTCGTGACCGAGGAGATCTGGTCCTTCCACCCGGCGCGGACGGGGCATCTCACCGTGCACCCGTTCCCGGTCGCGGACGAGGCGCTCTTCGACGCCGCCGCCGAGGCCGACGTCGAGGGCGGGATCGGCCTGACCCAGCGCCTGCGCGCCTGGCGCAGCCTCGTCGACGTGCCGGCCGGGGCGATGCTGGTGGCGGTGATCGACGGTGTCGAGCCACCCGAGTTCGTCGCCCGCCTCTCGCGCTTCGAGTTCGACGGGGTCGGTGCCGAGCCGGTCGCCTCGATCGGGCCGGTGCGGGTCCTCGCCTCCGACCAGCTCGACGCCGCGGCGGTCGCGGAGCGGCTCGGCAGGCGCCGCGAGGAGCTGCGGGCGGAGGTCGAGCGCGGCGAGCGCAAGCTCGGCAACGACGGCTTCGTCGCCAAGGCGCCGGCCGCGGTGGTCGAGGAGGAGCGCGGCAAGCTCGAGCGCTACCGGACCGAACTCGCCGAACTTGGCTAGTCACCCGGTGGCCGACTTCGACGCGGACGCCTACCTCGACTCACTGGAGCCGATCGGCTGGCGGCTCGGCCTCGAGCGGATGTACAAGCTGACCACGGCGCTGGGCATGCCCCAGCACCGCTTCGCCTCGATCCACGTCGTCGGCACCAACGGCAAGTCCTCGGTGACGCGGATGACCGCGGCGCTGCTGGAGGCGCACGGAGTCGCCGCCGGGGCCTGTCTCTCGCCCCACACGGCGGGCTGGGCCGAGCGGACGCTGATCCACGGCGAGCAGGTGGGGGCGGGGGAGTGGGCGGACGCGGTGGAGCGGGTCGCGGAGGCGGCCGAGGTGGTCAACCGCAGCCTCGACGAGGGCGACGCGGTGACCCAGTTCGAGGCGGCGACCGCGGCCACCTTCGTCGCCCTGGCCTCGGCCCGGGTCGGGGTGGCGGCGATCGAGGCCGGGCTCGGCGGCCGTCTCGACGCGACCAACACGATCCCCTCGCGGGTGACGGTGCTGACCTCGATCGGGCTCGACCACACCGAGTGGCTGGGGGAGACCGAGCTGGAGATCGCCGCCGAGAAGCTGGCGGTCCTGCGCGACCAGACGACCCTGGTCCTGGGCCGGGTCTCGCCGGCGGTCGCGGAGCTGGCCGAGCGCACCGCGGCCGAGCGCGGCGCGCGCCTGCTGCGGGCCCCCGAGGATCCGGGCCCGGAGCTGCGCCTGCTGGCGCCGGGCGTCTTCCAGCGCCGTAACTTCGCTCTCGCCCGCACCGCGGCCGAGGCCTTCCTCGGCGAGCTCGACCCCGAGCTCGTCGCCGCGGTGGCGGCGAGCGTGGCGGTCCCCGGCCGGCTCGAGCGGATCGCCGACGATCCCCCGACCTTCGTCGACGCCGCCCACAACCCCGACGGCGCCGCCGCCCTGGCCGAGGCGCTGCCCGCCGTCAGCGGTGGTCGCCGCGTCGTCGCCTGCCTGGCGATCCTCGCCGACAAGGACGCGGCGGCGATGGTCCGCGCCCTCGCCCCGGCCCTGGATCGAGCCGTCTGCACCCAACTGCCCGCCGACGGCCCTCAGACGTCCAGATCGCGGACGTCCGAGGCCCGTCGGCCGTCGGTTGCTGCGGGGGAGCTGGCGGCGCTCTGCGCGGAGGCGGGGCTCGTGGCGGATGCGGAGCCGGGCTTCGAGGCGGCGCTGCGCCGGGCCTCGGCGCTCGCCTCGGAGCCTCCCGGCGGCGTCGTGCTGGTGGCCGGCTCGCACTACGCGATCGCCCCTGCCCGCGCCGCGCTGGGCGCCCCCACTCACACAGGCTGAGTTTCGCTGCCCCTTCTGCGAGGATTCGGGCATGGATCGAGGCGCCGGCTCCCAACTGCTCTCGATGATGGCTCTGGTCGCCGCGGTCGTCGCCGTCGTGATCCTGGTCTTCTTCGGGATCGGCTACCTGTTCGGACGCCTCTTCCTCTAGCGGCAGAGCTCTCCCAGGGGCGGCGAACAGGGTTCGTGGCCCGCGTGGAGAAGTAGACTGCCCGTCCCCGATGGGCCCCCCACCATGTCACTAGCGATCTTCGGCATCACCAACAGCGCCCTCAACCTGGTCGCGACCCTCTTTGTCCTGATGCTGGTCGTGCTCTGGCTGGCCCTGATCGTCTACACCTATCTCGACGCCCGCCGCCGCATCTCCGACCCCTTCCTGGTCGCCTGCGCCACCGTCGCCTCCTTCTTCCCCTACATCGGCACCGCGGTCTACGCGATCGTGCGGCCGCCGGAGTTCCTCGAGGACGCCCACGAGCGCGAGCTGGAGATCAAAGCCGCGGAGCTGAAGGTGCGCCAGCTGCGCGAGCAGACCTGCCCCAACTGCGAGTACCCGGTGGAGAAGAACTACCTGCGCTGCCCCAACTGTCAGCGCCGGCTCAAGGACCCCTGCCCGACCTGCAGCAAGCCGGTCGACCCCCGCTGGGGCCTCTGTCCCTACTGCGAGACCGCCCTCGCCGGCGGCGGCGAGCGCCAGCGCCGGCCGCAGAAGCAGGCACGCCGCCCGGAGCCCGAGCAGCGGCGCTCCCGTCGCGAGTCGGAGCCGGAGCCAGAGGCGGCGCCGAAACGCCAGGCCCGCCGCAAAAAAGCGGCCGCCGAGCCGAAGAAATCTTCCGCGAAAGCCCGCAAAGAGCCGGCCCGCGACGCCTCGCCAGAGGCCCCCAGCCCTGAACCAGACCAAAGGAGCCCCCGCCGTGAGCCGGACCCTGATCCTCGTCAAGCCTGACGCCTTCGAGCGCGCCCTCAGCGGCGAGGTGATCGCCCGCTTCGAGCGCAAGGGCCTGCGCATCGTCGCCTTCAAGTCGATGGTCGCCGACGAGTCGATCGCCAACCGGCACTACGCCGAGCACGCCGAGAAGCCGTTTTTTGGCGAGCTTGTCTCCTTCATCACCGGCGGGCCGCTGGTGGCGATCGTGTTCGAGGGGGCCGAAGCGGTGCCGGCGGCGCGGCAGCTGATCGGGGCGACCAATCCGGTCGAGGCCGCTCCCGGATCGATCCGCGGGGACTTCGCGCTGGAGATGACCTTCAACATGGTGCACGGGTCGGACTCGGACGAGTCGGCCGAGCGCGAGATCGGGATCTGGTTTCCAGAGCTCTGATGGGGGCGGGCTGGGTAGGCCTTTCACTTAACTTTTTTGTGGATCGTCTGCCGCCGTCCGAGGTTCGCCCCGTCAAAAAAGTACAAGACGTTTCAGGCCTACCCAGCCCGCCCTCGTGAGCGTGGTTCTGGCTTCCAGCTCTCCCCAGCGGCGGGAGATTCTGGCGAAGCTGGGCGTCGAGTTCGAGGTCGTGGTACCTGGCGTCGACGAGCTCTCGGGCGGGGATCCCGCCGTTGAGGTCGTGGAGAACGCGCGGATGAAGGCTCATGCCGTTTCCGCCGGGGCCGATGGGCTGGTCATCGCCTGCGACACGGATGTGGCTCTCGATGGGAAAGCGCTGGGAAAGCCTCGAGGGGAGGTTGAGGCTCGGGAGTATCTGGACCGGATGTCGGGGCGGGCGCATGAGGTGCTCAGTGGGTTGGTGATCCTCGACGGGGACGAGGAGCGGAGCGGGCTCGAACGGACGCGGGTCGTCTTCAAGCAGCTCTCGGAGGCGGAGAAGGACCGGTATGTGGCGTTTGGGGAGTGGGAGGGGCGCTCCGGCGGTTACGCGATCCAGACGCTCGGGTCGACGCTGGTCGAGCGGGTCGAGGGGAGCGTCTCGAACGTGGTGGGGTTGCCGGTGGGGTTGCTGTTCGAGCTGGCGCCGCGGCTCTTCGGGCCCGTCTGACCGCGGACTCACAAAGAGATTAGGTGCGTTTGGGATGATTCTCTCCTGGAAATCCTCACATGGGCGCCTTCAGCTACCTGAAACGACTCGGTGGCCGCGACATGGCCGTCGACCTCGGCACGGCTAACACCCTTGTCTACGTTCGCGGTCGCGGAATCGTGCTCTCGGAGCCGTCGGTGGTCGCGATCGATTCCCACAACGGCAAGGTCCACGCCGTCGGCGTCGAGGCGAAGCGGATGCTGGGCCGCACGCCGGGGACGATCACCGCGATCCGGCCGCTCAAGGACGGCGTCATCGCCGACTTCGACGTCGCCGAGGCGATGCTGCGCCACTTCATCAAGTCGGCGCGCAGCAGCCGCTTCTCGCACCCGCGGGTCGTCGTCTGCGTCCCCTCCGGGGTGACCGGGGTCGAGAAGCGGGCGGTCGAGGAGGCCTGCCTCGCTGCCGGCGCCCGCCGTGCCTACCTGATCGAGGAGCCGATGGCGGCGGCGATCGGCGCCGGCCTGCCGGTGGCCGAGCCGATCGGCTCGATGGTCGTCGACGTCGGCGGCGGCACCACCGAGGTGGCGGTGATCTCGCTCGGCGGGATCGTCGTCTCGCAGTCGATCCGGATCGGCGGTGACGAGCTCGACGACGCGATCGTCGCTCACTGCAAGCGCGCTCACAAACTGGCGATCGGAGCGCAGACGGCGGAGGAGGTGAAGCTGACGGCGGGTTCGGCCTCGCCGCTGGCGCGCGAGGTGGAGATCGAGATCCGCGGCCGCGACCTCGTCTCCGGCCTGCCGAAGACCGTGACCCTCGGCTCCGAGGAGGTGCGGGAGGCGCTCGAGGAACCGGTCGGGCACATCGTCGACGCGGTCAAGGAGACGCTCGACCGCACGCCCCCGGAGTTGGCTGGTGACATCATGGACCGGGGCATCACCCTCGCGGGCGGCGGCGCGCTCTTGCAAGGACTGGAGCAGCGGCTGCGCGACGAGTGCCAGATGCCCTGCCAACTGGCAGAGTCGCCCCTGACGTGCGTGGCGGTCGGCTCGGGCATCTCGCTCGAGGAGTTCGAGACGATCCACCGTGCCGAAAAAAAGCAAAGAAGCTAGGTCTCCCACGTGTATCGAAAGCAAGTACGCCGCCGCAGGGCGGTGCTCGCGCTGTTGATCGTCGGCTCCTTCGTGCTGCTGACGATCACCTACGGCTCGGGCTCCAATGGCCTGCAGCGGGGTGTCAGCACCATCTTCAGCCCGATCCAGTCGGTCGCCGACGGGGCGCTCAAGCCTGCCCGCGACCTGGTCAACTGGTTCGACCAGACGCTCGACGCCCGCGGCCGCAACAGTCGCCTGCAGACCGAACTGCAGACCGCCCGCAAGCAGTCCGTCGGCGCCGCCGCGGCCCTGGCCGAAAACGCGCAGCTGCGCAAGCTGCTCTCGCTCGATCGCGGTGGAGCGATCCCTTCGGGCTACGACCCGGTTACGGGAAGGGTGATCGCACGCTCCCCGACCGTCTGGTTCGCCGACGTCACGATCGACGTCGGCAGCGACGAAGGCGTCCACGTCGACGACCCCGTCGTCAACGGCGACGGCCTCGTCGGCAAAGTCTCGGCGGTCACCGCCGGCTCCGCCCAGGTGACGCTGATCGCCGACCACTCCAGCGCCGTCTCGGCCAAGGTCGTGCCGCTTGGCGCCCAGGGCGCCATCAAGCCCAATGTTGGAGACCCTGGTGACCTGATCCTCACCTTCATCGATTCCACCAAGCATCTCCACAAAGGCCAGGTGGTTGTGACCTCCGGCTGGCGCTCTCAGGAAATCGAGTCGCGCTTTCCCCCCAACATCCCGATCGGCGAAGTGAGTGAAGCGTCGATCGTCGAGCAGGAGGCGAAGGAACAGGTGCACGTGCGGCCCTACGCCGACCTGCGCGACCTCGACCTGGTCCAGGTCCTCACCGGCGGCTCGCGCGGATGATCCTCACCCCGAAGATCCTCGCCCGGCTGGTCGCGATCGTGGTCCTCGGCGTCCTCCTGCAGCTCTCCTTCTTCTCCCAGGTGGCGATCTTCCACGTCAGCCCCGATCTGCTGCCGGCCTTGGTCATCTCGATCGGGCTGCTCGGCGGCACGATGTCCGGCGTCGTCACCGGCTTCTCGGTCGGGATCCTGCTCGACTGCCTGCTGATCGAGCCGCTCGGCGGGGCATCGCTGGTCCTGCTTGCGACCGGCTACCTGGCGGGCCTCTTCCGCGAGCGCTACGAGATCCACAGCGCCCTGGTGCCGCCGCTGCTCTGCATGGCCCTGACGATCTTCGCGGAGGTCGGCTTCGGCGCGATCGAGCTGATGCTGGGCACCGACGCCACGGTCAGCGGCCTGATCGTGCGCGACATCCTCCTCAAGGGCATCTATGCCTTCGTGCTCGGCTGGCCGATCTACCTCGGGCTGCGCCGGGTCCTGCGCCCGGCCCTGGTCGACGAGCAGGCGGTGCGGCGTCCCCGGCGGCCGACGGTGATGGGGGCGTAGGCGGGTGTACGAGCGTCCGAACGACCGACCCGGAGCGGGCCCCCGCATGGCGTTGCGGATCGCCGTGGTCGGGGGCGTCGCCGTCGCCCTCTTCGCGGTGCTCTTCTTCCGGCTCTGGGACCTGCAGGTCCTCTCCGGCGGCCAGTACCTGGCCGAGGCGAAGAACAACCGCACCCGGGAGTACAAGGTGCTCGCCCCGCGCGGTGACATCCTCGACCGCGACGGCAACGTCCTGGTCGACAACCGGACCAGCCTGGCACTGCAGCTGAACACCCAGAAACTGCCGGAAGACCCGGCCGAGGAAAAAGCCGAGCTGACCCAGCTCGGGCAGCTCGCCCACATGTCGCTGCGCAAGATGCGGCGGACGATCAAAGAACAGGAAGAAGTCGCCGCCGGGGCACCGGTGACGCTGCGCAAGGACGTCGGCTACGACCTCGTCTACTACCTTGAAGAGAACCAGGGCCGCTTCCCCGGAGTCGCCGTGCAGCGGGTCTTCGTCCGCCACTATCCCGACGAAAGCCGCGCCGCCCATGTGGTCGGCAGCGTCGGCGAGGTCTCCGAAGAAGAACTGCAGGAACCGCCATTCAAGGGGCTGGAACCGGGTGACGAGGTCGGCAAGGGCGGGGTCGAGTACACCTACGACAAGTACCTGCGGGGGCAGCCGGGACTGACCAAGATCCAGGTCAACGCGCTCGGCCAGCCGACCCCCGGCGGGCAGCTCGTCTCGCAGCCGCCGACCCCCGGCGACAACCTGAAGCTGACGATCGACCCCGAAGTGCAGGCAGCGGGCGAAAGCGCCCTCGCCTCGCGCGGCCTGCCGGGGGCGTTCGTGACGATGAACGTCGACAACGGCCAGTTGCTGGGACTCGGCTCCTTTCCCACCTTCGACCCAACGGTCTTCACCAAGCCGTTGACCCAGAGCCAGGTGAACGAACTTTACCGCGACCCCGAACTGGGATTGATGACCGATCGCGCCACCGAAAGCTATTACCCGACGGGATCCACCTTCAAGATCGTCACCGCCCTCGCGGCCCTGGAAGGGAAGGTGATCACGCCCTCGACGACGATCTTCGACGGCGGCAAGCTGACCGTCGGCACCCAGAGCTTCCAAAACGCCGGCGGCGCCTCCTACGGGCCACTGACCCTGGTGCCGGCGCTGGAAGTCTCCTCCGACGTCTTCTTCTATGAACTGGGTCTGAAGATGTGGAACACGGGCCAGCTGCAGCGCTGGGCGGCGAAGCTCGGGATCGGCCGGGAGTCCGGGCTCGACATCCCGGGCGAGACCGAAGGGCTGGTGCCGAGCAAGAAGTGGCGCGAAGAACTGGTCGCCGAAGGCCTGGCGGAAGAACGCCCCTGGTCGGCCGGCGACAACATCCAGCTGGCGACCGGTCAGGGCGACCTGCAGACCAACCCGCTGCAGCTGGCGATCGCCTATGCCGCCCTCGGCAACGACGGCACCATCGTCACCCCGCACGTCGGTATGGAAGTCGAGGACGCGGCCGGACGGGTGCTTAAGGAATTCGCCCCGAAGCCACAGCGCAAGATCAAGATCGACCCCGCCACCCGGAGCGCGATCATGGAAGGTCTGCATCAGGCGGCACAGGGGTCCCAGGGCACCTCCTACGGGGTCTTCGGCGGCTTCCCGATCGAGGTCGCGGGCAAGACCGGCACCGCCCAGCGCCCGCCCCACGCCGATCAGTCCTGGTACGCGGTCCTCGCCCCGTATCCCGACCCCCGTATCGTCACCGTCGTGACCATGGAGGAAGGCGGCTTCGGGGCGGAATCGGCGGCACCGGCCGCGCTGCAGATCCTCGAAGCCTATTTCGGCAAGCACGCGAGCTCGATCTCCGCGGGTGGAACCGGGCTCGCCGAATGATGTACGCGACCCGCACCCGCGGCGCCCGCGCCGAGCCGTTCGCGGTCCGTGTTGGCATCGGCGAACGACTCGGCCTCGCCCACATGGACTGGCCGCTGACCCTGGCCACGGTGGCGCTGGCGGTCTTCAGCGTCTTCACGCTCGGCCAGGCGACTTCCCACGACGTCCCCGGCAGCCCTCACTACTACGTCGACCGTCAGGCGATCTACTCCGTCCTCGGCCTGGTCGGCATGCTGGCCCTGACCCGGATCGACTACTCGCGCTTCCGCGAGTTGCGAGTCGGCATCTACACCTTCCTCTGCGCCAGCGTCGCGCTGGTCTTCGTCTTCGGCTTCGCCGCCCGCGGCTCGCGCCGCTCCTTCGAATTCCCGATGTTCAGCTTCCAGCCGTCCGAGCTCGGCAAGCTCCTGCTCGTTCTGGCCCTTGCCGGGTTCGTCATCGACGGCGCCAGGCGGGGTTCCGCGAGGGGGCGCACGGTGCGCTACCTCTGCCTCGGGCTGGCTCCTGCCGCGCTCGTTTTCCTGCAGCCGGACCTCGGAACCTCGATGGTGTTCGTGGTCGCGACCCTCGCCGTGATGTACTTCGGTGGTGTTCCCTGGACCCACTTCGCCGTCATCGGCGCGGCCCTCGTCGCTTTGATCGCCCTCGTTCTGGTCGCGGCCCCCGCTGTCGGGGTGCCCGTGCTGAAGGGCTACCAGGAGCAGAGGCTGACCTCTTTCCTGCATCCCAGCGAGGATGCGGGCGGCGCGGGCTACCAGCAAAACCAATCAGTGGTCGCCATCGGCTCCGGTCAGAAGACCGGCCGCGGCGACCGTGCCACCCAGACGCGGCTCGACTTCGTTCCCGAGCGGCACACCGACTTCATCTTCGCGGTGATCGGTGAGCGCTACGGGTTCGGGGGCGCCGCGTTAGTCCTATCCCTTTACGCCCTGCTCTTCTGGCGGGCGCTGCGGATCGTGACGCTCTCGAAGAACTCATACGGAACCCTGGTGGCGGGCGGCATCGCCGTCTCGCTGCTGTTCCAGGTCTTCATCAACGTGGGGATGAACCTCGGCATCATGCCGATCACGGGCATCCCGCTACCGCTGATGAGCTACGGAGGGTCCTCGGTGATCGCTACCTTCTTGGCGGTCGGAGTGCTTCAGAGCATCAATATCCAAGCGCGTCTCAGTCAGAGGGGAAGGTTCGCCTGGTGATGCCCTTCAGGGGCCCGGCGGTGCGTACCCAACCGAACTGAGCTGAAGCAATGAAAAAAACGATTTTGGTCTCCGCCGAGCGCGGAGAGACCCGTGTCGCCGTTCTCGAGGCAAAGACGAAAGGCGGCAAGCGTGACGTCGCCGAGCTCTACATCGAGCGCCGCGGCAAGCGCTCGATCGTCGGCAACATCTACAAGGGCAAGGTCGACAACGTCCTGCCCGGGATGGAGGCCGCCTTCGTCGACATCGGCCTCGAGCGCAACGGCTTCCTGCACGTCGACGAGATCGTCCTCCCCGGCGGCGAGCAGGCCCCCAAGCGCGGCCGCGGCAGCGGCCGGCGCATCAACGAGCTGATCAAACCGGGTCAGGAGATCCTCGTCCAGGTGGTCAAGGACCCGCTCAAGACCAAGGGCGCGCGGCTCTCGATGAACGTCTCGATCGCCGGCCGCTACCTCGTCTTCGCGCCCCAGGGCAGCGGCGTCGGCGTCAGCCGCCGACTCACCGACTCCGAGCGCGACCGCCTGCGCAAGATGGTCGACCGCACCTACAAAGGGCCGGGCGGGCTGATCGTCCGCACCGCCGCCCACGGCGCGAAAAAATCCGACTTCGTGCGGGAGATCGGGTATCTGCAGCGCCTCAACGAGGTGCTGCAGCGGCGCAGTGAGACGACCAAGGCGCCGTCCCTGGTCTTCCAGGAGGCCGACCTCTCGGTCCGGGTCCTGCGCGACGTCTTCCTCAGCGAGTTCGAGAAGGCGATCATCGACTCCGAGAAGCAGTTCGAGCGCGTCACCAACTTCTTCCAGCGCACGGCGCCGGAGCTGGTCGCCGGCGTCGAGCTCTACAAGGACCCGAAGCCGCTGCTGGAGAAATGGAAGATCGACGAGGAGATCGAGTCGACCCTGAACCGCCGCGTCGACCTGCCCTCGGGCGGCTACCTGATCATCGACTACACCGAGGCGCTGACCGTCGTCGACGTCAACAGCGGCTCGTTCACGGGCCGCGGCAAAGGCGGCCTCGAGGAGACGATCACCAAAGTCAACACCGAGGCGGCCGAGGAGGCGGTGCGGCAGCTGCGGCTGCGCGACATCGGCGGCATCATCGTCATCGACTTCATCGACATGGCCCGGGCCAGCAACCGCGACAAGGTGCTGAAGGTGATGCGCAAAGCGCTCGACGCCGACAAGTCGAAGAGCTACGTGGTCGAGGTCTCGCCGCTGGGCCTGGTCGAGATGACCCGCCAGAACGTCACCGACGGCGTCCGCGAGATCCTCACCGCCCCCTGTCCCACCTGCCACGGCGAGGGCGTCGTGCTCTCGGCCGAGACGGTGGCGCTGGAGGGGCTGCGGAAGATGCGCGACATCGCCGCCGAGCATGCCGACACCGAGGCCTTCCTGATCCGGGTCAACCCCAAGGTCGCGCACGAGCTGACCGACGAGGACAGCGGTCTCGCCGAGCTCGAGCAGGAAACCGGCAAGCGCTTCCACTTCGAGGGTGGGGACGCGCTGGCGATCGACACCTTCACGCTGGTCGAGCAGGGGACGCGAACGGAGATCGAGGAGCGGGCGCTGCCGTTCAAGGTCGGCGAGGAGGTGCTGGTCCAGATCGACGAGCCGCACATGTACAACGCCGACGACGCGGTCGCCCGGATCGACTCCTACATCGTCAGCATCACCGGCGGCGGGCGCTTCGTCGGCGAGCGCCGGCTGGTGCGGATCGAGGAAGTCGAGCGCTCGGCGGCGATCGCCTCGCTGCTGGGCTCGGATTCCCCGAACGGCAACGGGGGCGGCGGCGAAGCCGGCGCCGAGCTAGACTCAGCGGCCGCTTCGCGTAAACGCAGTCGTGGCCGTCGCGGCGGTCGCGGACGTTCGCGCGCCAATCAAGGAAGCAAGGAAGACGATTAAGCATGTATGCGGTAGTCGAATCTGGCGGTAAGCAGTACAAGGTCGAGCAGGGAACTTCCCTCCTCGTCGATCGTCTCGATGCCAAAGAGGGCGACAAAGTCGCGCTGCGCCCAGTGATGTTCCGGGACGACAGCGTGCTCGCGGCTCCGAAGGAGCTGGAGAAGGTCAAGGTCGAGGCGAAGGTCTCCGAGCACCTGCGCGGCCCGAAGATCAAAGTCTTCAAATACAAGGCCAAGAAGGGCTACCGCCGCAAGAACGGCCACCGCTCCGAGCTGACCAAGCTCGAGGTGACCGAGGTCAAACTGCTGAAATCGGCCGCCAAGAAACCGGCTGAGAAAAAACCCGCTGCGAAGGAGGAGACCGATGGCTCATAAGAAGGGGCTGGGCTCCAGTCGCAACGGGCGCGAATCGAACCCGAAGATGCTGGGCGTGAAGGTGTTCGCGGGCCAGGAGGTCACTGGTGGCGAGATCATCGTGCGGCAGCGGGGGACGCGGTTCTGGCCGGGTGAGGGGACCGGGCTCGGGCGCGACCACACGATCTTTGCGACGCGGGCCGGGAAGGTTGACTTCCGCAGTGCTCGTAAGGGTCGGACCATCAGCGTTCTGGCTGACGACTGATTCTGCTTGAAGGTGGGAGAGGGACCGGGTGCCCCTCTTGCTTGCTGTCTTTTTCGCCGCTGAGCGCTCCGTTACTCGCTGACTTCAAAGGCGAAAAAGGTAGCGCCGCTGCGCCAGAGGGGCACCCGGTCCCTCTTCTCAGGTTCTAGCCTCTGAGTCTCACTTATGTACGACAAGGCGAAGATCTGGGTTGAGGGCGGTGCGGGTGGAAACGGGTGCGTGAGCTTCCGGCGGGAGGCGCATGTCCCCAGAGGCGGGCCCGATGGGGGAGATGGTGGGCACGGGGGGGATGTCGTGCTCGTTTGCGATCTGTCGAAGCGGGATCTGGGGGCTTTGAAAGGGAGTCGGCACTTTCGGGGGCAGCGGGGGAGTCATGGGGAAGGGTCGAACAAGCATGGAGCGCGGGGGGAGGATCGGGTGATTCCGGTGCCGGCGGGGACGCAGGCGACGACTGTGGATGGGAGCGCGGTCGACCTCGTCGAGGCCGGGCAGCGGGCGGTGGTGGCGCATGCGGGGCGTGGGGGGCACGGGAACAAGCGGTTCGCGACCTCGACCAGGCAGGCGCCACGGTTTGCCGAGAAAGGGACCAAGGGCGAGGCGGACTGGATCGAGCTGCGGCTGAAACTGCTGGCCGACGTCGGCTTGGTGGGACTGCCGAACGCGGGCAAGTCCTCGCTGCTGGGACGGCTGACGCGGGCGGCGCCGAAGGTGGCCGACTATCCCTTCACGACGCTCTCGCCGGTGCTGGGCACGATCGAAGACGACGACCGCCAGGCCGTCGTCGCCGACATTCCTGGGCTGATCGAAGGAGCGGCCGAGGGGGCCGGGCTGGGACACGAGTTCCTCGCCCACGTCGAGCGCTGCTCGATGCTGGTCCACCTCGTCGACCTGGCGCCGATGGAGGGCGACCCCGAGGGCAACTACGAGACCGTGCGGGCCGAGCTTGCCGCCCACGGGGCGGGGCTGGAGCAGCTGCCGGAGCTGGTGGCGCTGACCAAGCGCGACCTGCTCCCGGCCGACGAGGTCGAGGCCACGGTCGCCGCCTGGAGCGAGCGGCTCGGCGACGGCGTGCTCGGCGTGCTCGCCCTTTCCTCGGCGACGGGGGAGGGTCTCGACGACCTGCGGATGCGAGTGCTCGCCGAACTGCCGCGCCTGCAGCCGCTGGTGGTGGCGCCGAGCGGGGAGTCCGTCGGGGGGTTCGAGGCCGAGCACCGGGTCTACCGCCCGACCGGAGAGGGCGGTTACTGGGTCGAACAGGAGGAGGACGGCGCCTACCGGGTGGCCGGCAAGGGGGTCGAGCTGCTGTTCGAGCGCCACGACACGAAAAACGAGGAGGCGCTGGCCTATCTGGAGCAGAGGCTGGCCGAGATCGGGGTCATCGCGGCGTTGGCAAAGGCGGGGTTTGAGGCGGGGAACGACGTTCGGGTCGGGGATCAGGAGTTCGAACTTCACATCTGAGGTTGGGTGGGTGCCGGGTGCCGGGTGTCTCTCTCCCTTGCTGGGATTTTCGCCGGGCGCGTTGCGCCTCTCGCTGAGAGCGGCCGGCGAAAATCAGGACGCCGCGCGTCCGAGAGACACCCGACACCCGGCCACGCGTAACGGCGCAGCTCTTCATCCGCAAGCCGCATCCGAGATTCGACCCACTCCGCTGGGGTCAAGGTCGGATGCGGCGGCTAAGTGATGGATGAGAGGCCGGCGGCCAATGCGAAGCCGAGGACGGTGACAAGGCCGGCGCTGCGGCCGGCGTCTTTGCGGGCGTCGGGGATCATCGAGTCGACCAGCATCACCAGCAGGGCCCCGGCGGCGAAGCCGTCGATCGCGGCGCGCAGGTTGCCGGTCACCGCGTCGGCGGCGGCGTAGCCGACGACCGTCGCGACGGTGCAGATCGCGGCGACGATCAGCCAGAGGCGCAGGATCGCCTCCCGTGAGCGGCCCGCCCTGCGCATGTCGTCGGCGGAGCCCATCGCCTCGGGCAGGTTGGAGACGAAGATCGCCAGCAGCAGGGCGACGCCGACGCCCTGCCCGGAGGCGAGGCTGATTCCCAGCACCGCCTGCTCGGGGATGCCGTCGAGGAAGGCGCCGAGGGCCAGCGCGGTGCCGGCGCTCGACCCCTGCGAGCGGCCGTCGCGGCCGCGGCCGGTCGCGAAGTGCCGGGCGATCACCCCGTCGAGGCTGAAATAGGTGAGCGCGCCGACCGCGAGTCCGATGCCGGTGGCACCGGCGCCACCGACGCGGAGGCCCTCCTCGGCCAGCTCGAAGCTGACCGCGCTGACCAGGGCGCCGGCTCCGAAGGCGAGCACCAGCCCGACCGCTCGCGGCGACCAGTGGCGGGCGAAACTGAGCAGCGCGCCGATGACGAGCGAGCTTGCCGCGAGTGCGCCCCAGCCGGTAGCCGCTGCCATCTCGGCTACTTTGCTCGCCATGACCCTGGTCGTCAAGCTCGGATCCTCGATCGTCGCCGCCGACGACGGCGAGCTGCGCACGGAGGTGCTCGACTCGGTCTGCGCGCAGGTCAGCGCCCTGGAGCAGGGGGGCGAGCGGGTGGTGATGGTCACCTCCGGCGCGATCGCCCGCGGGATGCGGTTGATGGAGCTGCCGGTGCGCCCGCGGGCGATGGACGAGCTCCAGGGCGCCTCCGCGGTCGGGCAGGGCGATCTCTTCCGCGCTTACGAGAGCCGGCTGGCCGGTCACGGCACCCGGGCCGCGCAGGTGCTGCTGACCGCCGGCGACATCGCCGCCCGCACCAACTACCTCAACGCCCGCGGCACGCTGCGGCGGCTGGTCCAGTGGGGGGTGGTGCCGGTGATCAACGAGAACGACACCACCGCCACCGACGAGATCAGCTTCGGCGACAACGACTTCCTCGCGGCCCAGGTGGCGCTGCTGCTCGACGCCCGGCTGCTGGTCCTGCTGACGAACATCGACGGCCTGCTCAGCGCCGACCCGCAGCTCGATCCCTCCGCCCGGCTGATCTCGGAAGTCGCGGACTTCTCCGAGCTGGAGGCGCTGGCGATCGGCGACCGCACCTCGGCCTTCGGCTCCGGCGGCATGCGCAGCAAGGTCGCCGCGGCCGAGATGGCCAGCGAGGCCGGCATCCCGGCGGTGATCTGCAACGGGACCGCGCCCGGCACGCTCGCCGCGGCCGCCGCCGGCGAGCCGGTGGGCACCCGTTTCGCCGCCCAGTCCGGGAAGGCGCCGAGCTTCAAGCTCTGGCTCAAGTACGCGAAGCCGGCGCGAGGGCGGATCGCGGTCGACGCCGGTGCCGTTCGGGTCCTGCGCGAGCGCGGCTCCAGCCTGCTGCCGGTCGGGATCGTCGCCGTCGACGGCGAGTTCGAGGCCGGCGACGCGGTCGAGGTCGAGGTCGAGGGGGCGACGATCGGCAAGGGCATCGCCGACTACTCGGCTCGCGAGCTGGCCCGGGTGCTGGGGATGAAGAGCGCCGCGGTGCGCGAGCTGCTGCCGCACGCCGCCGACGAGGTCATCCACCGGGATCGCTTCGTCCTGCTCTGAGGCGGGGCGGGAGGGGCCCCGGCTCCCAGCTACCCTTGTCCGATGGCCGTGACCACGACTTCCGTCGCCGAGAGCTGCGCCGCCGCGAAGAGGGCGTCGCGGACCCTGGCGGCTGCCTCGACGCGGGCGAAGAACGCCGCGCTGGAGGCGACCGCGCGCCTGCTCGAGGAGCGCAGCGCCGAGATTCTCGAGGCGAACGCGGCCGATCTCGCCGACGAGCACGCCGCCGGGCTGAGCGCGGCGCTGCGTGACCGGCTGGCGCTGAGCACCGAGCGGGTGGCGGCGATGGCGGCGGGCGTGCGCGTCGTCGCCGGGCTCGACGACCCGGTCGGCGAGGAGCTCGAACACAAGACCCTCAGCAGCGGCCTCGACCTGCGCAAGCTGCGGGTCCCGCTCGGCGTCGTCGCCGTCGTCTACGAGGCGCGGCCGAATGTGACGATCGATTGCGCGGCGCTGACGATCAAGAGCGGCAACGCGATCGTGCTGCGCGGCTCCAGCTACGCCGAACGCTCCAACGGGGCGCTGGCCGCGGTGATCCGCGAGGCGCTGGCCGAGGCGGGCTTACCCGCGGACGCGGTGCTGCTGTTGACCGGCGGCGGTCGCGAGGAGCTGGCCGAGCTGGCGACCCAGGAGGGCAGCGTCGACCTGCTGATCCCGCGCGGCGGCGAGGGCCTCAAGGCCGCGATCAAGGACGTCGCCACGGTGCCGGTGATGTACGCGGCGGCCGGCAACTGCCACGTCTACGTCCACGCCGAAGCCGATCTGGAGATGGCGCGGCGGATCGCCGTCAACGCCAAGACCCAGCGCCCCGGGGTCTGCAACGCGGCGGAGACCCTGCTGATCGACGCCGCGATCGCCGAGCGCTTTGTCCCCGCCGTCCTCTCCGACCTGCGCGAGGCGGGCGTCGAGCTGGTCGGCGACGAGCGCGTTCGCGCCCGCGCCGGCGGGATCGAGGTCGGGCCCGCGACCGACGCCGACTGGGACAGCGAGTACCTGGAGCTGAAGCTGGCGGTCGCCGTCGTCGACTCGGTCGCCGACGCGGTCGAGCACGTCAACGCCCACGGGACCGGGCACTCGGAGGCGATCGTCACCGCCGACGAGGAGGCGGCCGACGAGTTCGCCGCCGGGGTCGATGCCGCTGCCGTCTACATCAATGCCTCAACCCGCTTCACCGACGGCTTCGAGTACGGGATGGGGGCGGAGATCGGCAACTCGACCCAGAAGCTGCACGCCCGCGGCCCGATCGGGATGCGCGAGCTGACGACTTTCAAGTACGTCGCCCGCGGCAACGGCCAGGTGCGTGAGTAGCGCCCCGGGCGCGGGCATCGGGGTGCTGGGGTCGGCGTTCAACCCCCCGCACCTCGGTCACCTGGCGCTGGCCCAGGAGGCGCTCTGGCAGCTCGGCCTCAGCGAGGTGATCCTGGTTCCGACCGGCGACGCCCCGCACAAGCGGATCGCCGACGACCCCGGCCGCGAGCTGCGGATGACGATGACCCGGCTGGCCGCGGCCGACGATGCCCGCTTCTCGGTCTCCGCGCTCGAGGTCGACCGCGAGGGGCCGTCCTACACGTATGAGACCTTGGAGCTACTTGCTGAGGAACGAGGCGAAACGGAGCTGGTGTTCGTGATGGGGGCGGACGCCGCCGTGGGCCTGGAGAGCTGGCGCAACCCCGAGCGCGTGGTCGAGCTGGCGCGGCTGGCGGTGGCGCGGCGGGCGGGCATCTCCGACGCCGACGTGACCGCGGTCCTGCGCAGCCTTGGGGCCGGCGGCGAGGCGACGATGCTGGAGATGCCGCAGTTCGGGGTCTCCTCCTCGGCCGTGCGCGATCGCGCCGCGGCCGGCAGGCCGCTGCGTTACCTGGTGCCGGAGCCGGTCGCCCGCTTCATCGAGGAGAAGGGGATCTACTCGTGAGCGCGCCGCGCTCGGAGGCGCTCGCACGGCGGCTCGCCGCGCTCGCCGACTCGAAAAAGGCCGAGGACATCGTCGTCCTCGACATGCGCGAGCTGGTCTCCTACACCGACTTCCTGACCATCTGCACCGCCCGCAACGAGCGCCAGGCGAAGGCGGTCGTCGACGAGGTGAGGCTGCAGGTGAAACACGAGCAGGGGCTGCTGCCGAGCGGGGCGGACACCGGCGTCGACGCCGGCTGGGCCGTCCTCGACTACCTCGACTGCTTCCTCCACGTCTTCACCGAGGAGGCCCGCGACCGTTTCCAGCTCGAGGATCTCTGGCGCGAGGCGCCGCGCCTGGAGCTGGAGCTGGAGGAGCCCGAGGCGCCCTCCGCCGCCAGCGCCTGAGGGACGCCCGTTGGGACCCGGCACGGCCGCGCCGAAGTGCCGTCCGAGGGCGCCCGTACGGTGCCGCGCATGGGAAGCTTCAAGCGGGTCCTCTTCGGCTACCGCCGTCCCGACGTGGAGGCGGCTATCTTCGCCCGCGACGGGCGGATCAGGATCCTCGAGCGCCGTTCAGTCGAGTGCGAGCGCCAGGCCGCGGCGATGGCGGATCTCGAGCAGGAGATCTCGACCCTGTCGACGATGGTGATCGAGCGCGAGCGCGAGATCCGCGGCCTCAACGAGCGCTTGCGCGAGGCCAACGAGCGCCACGACCGCAGCATCGCCTCGCTCGACGCCGTCTCCGGCCGCCTGGAGGAGATCCAGGCGCAGGCCCGCGGCCAGGCGACGCGGATCCGGATGAAAGCGCTGCGCGAGGCGGTCGAGGTCGGCCGCCGGGTGCAGGAGCTGAACGAGGCGCAGGCCCAGGGCGAGGACGCGCCCGATGCCGCGGCCAGCGCCGCCGCTTCCCGGGTCCCCGACTTCAACGGCGTCTTCGAAGGCCTGGTCAAGCTCGAGATCGGCCCGCTCGGCGACTTCTCCCAGCTGGTCGGCTTCGAGGACGCGGTCGGCCAGGTCGGCGCCGCCGACATCTCGGTCGAGCGGTTCTCCGAGGGCCGGGCGACCCTCTCGGTCCGCCTCGACCAGCCGGTCGAGCTGCTGCGCGAGCTCGAGGAGCTCTCCTCGCTCGACTTCAAGGTCCGCCACACCGCCCCGGACAACCTGATCCTCGACGTCGACGAGGACCCGGGCGAGCAGCGCGCCGCCTAGCGTCTCCTTCTCTTCAGCGACACTTTTGTCACAGTCTTTTTACGTCTGAGCCTTGACTCAGACAGAGAGTTGCGCGAACGTACGTTCCTGAACTCCAACCACAAAGGCAACATCGCTGAGCTTGCAATCGCTACCGAGGCGGCGAGGCTCGGCCTCTCGGTCCTCAAGCCGCTGACCGAGCACGAGCGCTACGACCTGGTGCTCGGGACGAGGGGGCGGCTCCTCAGGGTGCAGTGCAAGTGGGCTTCGAAAAAGGGTGACGTGATCCTCGTGCGGCTCAGCTCTTCGTATCACTCGCCTACTCGTGGATATGTCAAGTCGACCTACGCCGAGGACGAGGTTGATGCCATCGCGGTCTACTGTGCAGATCTCGAGCAGTGTTATCTGTTGCCGATCGGTATCTTTGCTGGCCGGAGTTCGGTGCATCTACGCATCGGACCAGCGCAGAACAACCAGCGTGCGGCGCTAAACTGGGCACGCGATTATGAGTTTCCCGGGGCTGTAGCTCAGCTGGAAGAGCGCTGCCATGGCATGGCAGAGGTCAGGGGTTCGAGCCCCCTCAGCTCCACTCAGAAGCAGGTCGTCTCGGCGCCCATCCGCGAAGAGGTGGGCGCCCATGAGTTTCGTAATCACTTTGGGCTCTATATGGAGCGCGCTGCAAACGGCTCCGAGATCTTGATCCGCCGCCGCGGACGGCCTACGCATGCTTGGGCCCACCGAGTCTCAACTGAGTGCCCGGCCCTGCCGATGTGTGAGGGATGAGTGCGGCCAATCAGCACGTGTTCTCGCACGGGATGCAGGACACGCGGGAGACGCTCGACGTCTGGAGGGAGCGGCGCTGGGTCGTCCTACGCGGCTGGCTGGCGCTGAGCGTGGCGATCGCGCTGGCGCTGCTGGCGGCGACCTGGTTCGTGGCCGGGCTGTTGACGCCGGACCTGACCCCGGTTCACCTGCCGGGCTTGACCTCGCCATCCGACGCCGGCGATCTGCTGCCGATCCTCGAGCGCAACGCGACCGTCCTGGCCCTGCACGGGACCGCCTGCATCGCCGGCTTCATCGCCGGCTCGTCGATGCCGATCGCGGCGGCTCAGCGCACCGGCATCTCGCGCTGGGTGCACGTCAAGGCGGGAGAGCTGGCGATCCTCTTCGTCTGCGCGGTCACCCTCTTCTCGCTGGGGACCCAGGCGCTCTACCTCGGCTTCCAGGGATCGACCCTCGCCTTCCAGCTCCACATCACCCGCTTCGAGCTGATCCTCAGCGTCCTCCCGCACGCGCTGCTGGAGCTGACCGCGCTCTTCCTGCCGCTCGCCGCCTGGTTGATCGCCAGTCGCCGCGGTGAGTGGAACCAGCTGCTCGCCGCGACCTTCGTCACCGTCGCCCTGGCGATCCCGGCCCTGATCCTCGCCGCGACGATCGAGGTCTACGTCTGGCCCCACATCCTCGAGGCGATCTCGCCGATCGATCCGACCCGCCTCACGCATTTCTGGATTGCCTCATAAGATCGCCGCTCGATGAGCGGCTACGACCCGAAGGGGATAGAGAGCAAGTGGCAGCAGGTCTGGGCCGAGGAGAAGACCTGGGAGGTCGCCAACCCCGGACAGCCCGGCTTCGACGACTCGAAGCCGAAGTCCTACGTGCTGGAGATGCTGCCCTACCCCTCCGGCGAGCCCCATGTCGGGCACCTCAAGTGCTACGCCGTCGGCGACGCGATCGCCCACTTCCGTCGCCGCCACGGCTTCGAGGTGATCCACCCGATGGGCTACGACTCCTTCGGGTTGCCGGCCGAGAACAACGCGATCAAGACGGGGGAGTCGCCGCGGGCGGCGACGGAGCGCTCGATCGCCTCCTTCCAGCGCCAGTTCCGCGAGTGGGGCATCTCGATCGACTGGTCGCGCGAACTCGCGACCCACACGCCCGAGTACTACCGCTGGACCCAGTGGATCTTCCTCCGGCTCTACGAGAAGGGCCTCGCCTATCGCACCGAAGCGGCGGTCCAGTGGTGCCCCGTGGACGCCACCGTGCTCGCCAACGAGCAGGTCGTCGACGGGCGCTGCGAGCGCTGCGGCACCGAGGTCGTGCAGAAGAAACTCGAGCAGTGGTTCTTCAAGATCACCGATTACGCCGACCGCCTGCTCGCCGACTTCGACCGGCTCGAGTCCTGGCCCGAGCACGTGATCACGATGCAGCGCAACTGGATCGGCCGCTCCGAGGGCGCGCAGGTCGTCTTCCGCTGTCAGGAAAGCGAAGTCGACCTCGACTTCCCGGTCTTCACGACCCGGCCCGACACCCTCTTCGGCGCCACCTTCTTCGTCCTCGCCCCCGAGCACCCGGAGCTCGAGCGCCTGGTCGCCGGCACCCCGGCCGAGGAGGCGGTGCGCGAGTACGTCAACCGGGTCGGCCGCGAGTCGGCCGAGGAGCGCGGGGCCGAGGACCGCGAGAAGACCGGGGTGCCGCTCGGGCGCAGCGTCGTCAACCCGGTCAACGGCGAGGAGATCCCGATGTTCGTCGCCGACTATGTGCTGATGGAGTACGGCACCGGCGCGATCATGGCGGTGCCGGGCCACGACTCCCGCGACTACGAGTTCGCGCGGAAGTTCGGCCTGCCGGTGAAGCGTGTGATCGAGGGCACCGACGAGGAGGCGGGCGGCGACGCCGAGGGCCTGCCCTACCCGGGCGACGGCCCGATGGTCAACTCGGGCCGTTTCGACGGCAAGGGCAACCGCGAGGCCTACGAGGAGATCGTCGAGTGGCTGAGGTCGGAGGGCCGCGGCGAGTCCTCGGTCAACTACCGCCTGCGCGACTGGCTGGTCTCGCGCCAGCGCTACTGGGGCGCGCCGATCCCGATCGTCTACTGCGAGGAGTGCGGCGCGGTCCCGGTGCCCGACGAGCAGCTGCCGGTCGAGCTGCCGGAGATCGAGGACTACGCGCCGCAGGGCAAGAGCCCCCTGGCCGCGGCCGAGGAGTGGGTCGCGACCGAGTGCCCGAAGTGCGGCGGCCCGGCCCGGCGCGAGACCGACACGATGGACACCTTCGTCGACTCCTCCTGGTACTTCATCCGCTACCTCGACTCCAGGAACGAGGCGGCGGCCTGGGATCGCTCCGCCGCCGACCACTGGCTGGCGGTCGACCAGTACATCGGCGGCGTCGAGCACGCGATCCTGCACCTGATGTACGCGCGCTTCTTCACCAAGGCGCTGGCCGACCTCGGCCATCTCGACGTGCAGGAGCCGTTCGCCAACCTCTTCGCCCAGGGGATGATCACCCGCGACGGGGCGAAGATGTCGAAGTCGAAGGGCAACACGGTCAGCCCCGGCGAGTACGTCGAGCGCTACGGCGCCGACACCGCCCGCACCTACGTCTGCTTCATGGGCCCGCCCGAGCGCGGCGGCGACTGGTCCGACGAGGGGGTGGAGGGGGTCAACCGCTTCCTCTCCCGGCTCTGGCGGCTCTGCGAGGAGGTCGCGGAGCGGACCGGCTCCGGCGAACCCGGAGGCGACTTGGCCGGCGCGGCGCGCGACCTGCTCGCCAAGGCCCACTGGGCGATCGACAAGGCGACCCGGGACTTCCGGCGCGGCTTCCAGTTCAACACCGCGATCTCGGCGGTGATGGAGCTGGTCAACGATGCCTACCGGCTCAAGGATGGCCTCTACGGCGATTCCGACGGCGAGGCGGCGCTGCGCTTCGCGACCGCGACGGCCGCGTCGCTGATCTTCCCCTTCGCCCCACACCTCGGCACCGAGGTGTTCGAGCGCCTCAACGGCGAGCGGGTCTGGGAGCGGCCCTGGCCCGAGGCCGACCCGGTCCTGCTGGTCAGCGACACCGTGACCCTGATCGTCCAGGTCAACGGCAAGCTGCGCGACCGCATCGAGGCTCCGGCGGAGGCCTCCCAGGAGCAGCTGCTGGAGCTGGCGCGGGCGAGCGAGAAGGTCAGCGCCCATCTCGACGGCAAAGAGGTCGTGAAGGAGATCGTCGTGCCTGGGAAGCTGGTCAACGTGGTGGTTCGCTGATGGCGGCCTCTCATCGCACCCTCTGGTTCTGGTAGAAAGCGCGCCGATGCTCGTCAGGCGTCTGGAGGACGCACCAGTAGAGGAGTGGCACCGGCTCAGCACCCACGTCCTGATGGACGCGGGCGAACTCGGGTCGCGCAACCTCTCCGTCACCTGGCTCTCGCTGCCGGCCGGGGCCGAGCAGACGCTGGGATCCCACCAGGAGGCCGAGCAGGCCTACGTCGTCGTTCGCGGCGCCGGCACGATGTCGGTCGCCGGCGACACCCAGCAGGTGGGGGAGGGCGACCTGATCCTGGTCCCGCCCGCGACCGAGCACTCGGTCGCCAACAACGGCGAGGCGGACTTCTCCTTCGTCTCGATCCAGTCGCCGCCCGTCGCCGCCGCCGAGCTCTACAGCGACCAGCTCGCCGAGGTCGCCGGCTACGACGACGATGACGACTTCGTTGACTGACTCTTAGCTGAGTCGTTCGTCTGCGCGCGCCACCCGCGCGCCGGGTTGATCCAGGCTTCGGGCCATGCCCGAGTTGAGTCGAGCCCAGGTCGTCGTCTACGGCGCCATCGCCGTCGCCCTGCTGCTGGTCGGGGCGCGGGCGATCCGCTCGGAGGGCGGCGGGACCGAGCCCTCGTTCGCCGCCAGTTCGGGGGGCGAGGCCGCGTCGAGCGGCGGCTTCACGCTCAGCGGTCAGGCCTCCGACCTCGTCGTCGACGTCACCGGCGCGGTCGAACGTCCCGGCGTCTACCGGCTGCCGGCGGGGAGCCGGGTCGAGGATGCGATCCAGCGGGCCGGCGGTCCCAGTGGCGAGGCGGAGCTGGAAGCGGTCAACCGCGCCGCCCGCCTCGCCGATGGGCAGCAGGTGGTGGTGCCCGAGCGCGGCCCGGACGGAGTCGCGCTCAGCGCGGGGTCGGGCGATGAAGAGGGGCCGATCAGCCTCGGCACCGCCACCGTCGAGCAGCTCGACACGATCGACGGCATCGGCCCGGTGACGGCACAGGACATCGTCGATTTCCGCGACCAGCACGGCGGCCTCGGCTCGGTCGACCAGCTCGACCAGGTCTCGGGGATCGGGCCGGCGACGATGGAGTCGCTGCGCGCCCGTCTACAGCCGTAGGTCGCCCCCAGTGCGCTCACCCCGGCTCTCGCTGCCGATCCTGCTCGCGATCGCCGTGCTCGTGGTCGTCGCCCTGGGGCGCAGCGCCGAGATCCGCGAGCGGGCCTCGGACGGCCTCGGGCGGGGGATGCCGGCGCGCGAGGCGGAGCTCGCCCGCGGCTTCGTGATCGGCGAAGACGAGGGGATCGACGCTAAGACCAAGGAAGACTTCCGCCGGGCCGGGCTCAGCCACCTGCTGGCGGTCAGCGGTCAAAACGTGACCCTGTTGGCGCTGCTGGCGATGCCGCTGATGGCGGCGCTTGGCATCCCCCTGCGGGAGCGGCTGGTCTGGGTTCTGGGGCTGATCGTCGTCTATGTGCCGCTGGCGGGAGCCGGCCCCTCGATCCAGCGGGCCGGGGTGATGGGCGCCGCCGGCTTGCTGGCGACGCTGGCGGGGCGGCGGGCCTCGCGGCTCTACGCGCTGCTGCTGGCGCTGGGAGTGACCCTGGCGATCGATCCCGGCGTCGCCTCCGAGATCGGCTGGCAGCTCAGCTTCGCCGCCGTGACCGGGATCTTCCTGCTCGCCTCGCCGCTGCGGGGGGCGATCGCGGCGCGGATCGGCTCGGGCGGCTGGCGCCGCGCCCTGGCCGAGGGCGCGGCGGTGACGATCGCCGCCATCCTGGCGACGGCGCCGCTGATCGCCTTCCACTTCGAAACGTTCTCGACCACGACCCTGGCAGCCAATCTCCTGGCGCTGCCGGCGGTGGCGCCGGCGATGTGGCTGGGGATGATGTCGGCCGCCGCGGCTCAGGTTCCCGGGCTGCCGGTCGAGGCGCTGAACTGGCTCAACGCGTTGCTGCTCGGGTACGTCGCCCAAGTCGCGGCCTGGTGTGGCCGTCCGAGCTGGGCCGAGATTCACGTCCGGCTTGGCGTCGCCGAGCTCGTTGGCACCTACCTGGCGCTGGCCGTGTCCGCCGTGGCCGCGATCCGCTTGATCCGCCACCACCGTCTAGCCGCCCTCAGGCGGTCTGCCGATAAGCCAGCGGGCAGCGAGTCGAGAAGTCGATTGGCGGGTGGCATCTCGGCCCGACGGCGGCTGCCGTGGGCGATGGCGATCGGGTTTATGGCGGTGGTGCTGGGGTGGGTGGCGACGGACCGTGGGGCATCGCCTCCTCCGATCTCCGGATTGAGGGTCGAGGTGCTCGACATCGGCCAGGGCGACGCGATCCTGCTTCAGCCCGCCGGAGCTCCGGCGCTGCTGGTCGACGGTGGGCCGCCCGGAGACGATCTGGCCGGCAAGCTCGAGGCTGCGGGGGTGCGACAGCTCGGAGCCGTCGTCGTCACCCATGACCAGTCCGACCATGCGGGTGGAGTGGAAGAGCTGCTGGGCCACATCCCGGTCAGCCGGTTTGTCTTCGCCCGCGTCGGCAGAAATCTGCTGGAGGAGGCCAGAGCCGCCGGCGCCGAACCGGTTCAAGTCGCGGCGGGGAACGCGTTGAGCGCCGGAGCCCTGCGTCTGCAGGTGCTCTGGCCGCCACGGGAGCTCTTGGCTGAATCGACGCCCGGCGCCGACCCGAACCAGCTCGCGCTCGTCCTCCTCGCCCGCTGGCATGACTTCTCGATGTTGCTCACCGCCGACGCCGAGGCCGAGGCGGTTCCGATCGAACCGGGGCCAATCGACGTTCTCAAGGTCGCCCACCACGGCAGCGACGACGCCGGGCTCGCCGCCCTGCTCGATCGCGCCCGACCGCCGCTGGCGGTGATCTCGGTCGGCGCCGGCAACTCCTACGGTCACCCGACCGCCGCGACCCTGGCGACCCTCGCCGCGCACGGCGTCCACACGCTCCGCACCGATCGCGACGGCACCGTGACGATCGAGGTCACCGGCGCCGGCGTCGCGGTCGGGGCGGACGGCTGAGGGCACCGCCAGGCTGTCGCCTAGACTCGGCGCGTGGCCGAGGAGATGCGAGCGCTGTACCTGATCGCCGGCACCGACGGGGCGAAGATCGACGCCACCCGCGGGCGCCTGCGCGCCCGCGCCGAACGCGAGGCCGGGGGGGACGCGCTGGAGGTCTTCGAGCCCGGCGAGGGCAGGGGGATGCCCGACCACGAGGCACTGCTGATGGCGATTCCGGCGATGTCGCTGATGGACTCGCGCCGCTACCTGCTGGCCGACGGGGTCGAGCGCTGGCGCGATCGCCAGCTCGAGGCGGTCGCCGCGGCGGTCGGCGACCTGCCCCCGGATCTGACCCTGGTGCTGATCGCGCGCGCCAAGGCGCCGGCGAAACTGACCAAAGCCGTCAAGGCCGCCAAGGGGGAGATCCACGAGTTCGAGGCACCGAAAGCGCGCGAGATGCCACGGGTCCTCGTCGCCGACGCCCAGCGCCTCGGCTTCCGGCTCGAGCCCGCCGCCGCTCGCCTCCTCGTCGAGCGCATGGGTGCCAACCCCGTCCGCCTCCAGCATGAGTTGGAGCGCCTGGCGCTGTGGGCGGGAGACGCCGGCACCGTCACCGCCGCCGACCTCGAGGCGATGATCGCCGACACCTCCGAGGCCGCCGTCTGGTCGCTCTCGGACGCGCTGCTCGAACGCGACGCCGCGGCCGCCCTGCGGATCGGCGAGCAGCTGATCGATCAGGGGGAGAACGTCACCGGCCTGATCTACGGCCTCGCCTCGCGCCTGCGCGGCGCCTGCGCCGCCGCGGGGCAGCTGGAGGAGGGGATTCCGCCGCGCCAGGTCGAAGCCTCGCTGAAGATGCATCCCTACGCGGCCAAGCAGCTGGTCGCCAAGCTCCGGGACGCCGACGTCGCCGACCTGCGCCTTGCGACCGAGGCCCTGGCCGAGCTCGAGCTGTGGTGCCGCGGCGGCGCTGACTACGGCGACGAGCTGGCGCTGACCCTCGCCCTGAGGCGAGCGGCGGGCGCTACGGCTGCGGCCTGACTACTTGGCGGCGGCGGAAGCGGCGATGCGGGCTGCTTTGGACTTCTTGCGGGCGCCGGTGTTCTTGTGCATCGCGCCCTTCTGCACGGCCTTGTCGATCTTCGAGACGAGATCGCGCTCCTCGCTGCCGATCGCGGCGGCGTCGCCACCCTCGACGGCACTCTCGAGCCGGCGGAAGTGGGTCTTGACCGTGCTGGTGAGCAGCCGGTTCTCCGAGCGCTCGCGCTCGCTGCGTAGGATCCGCTTCTTCTGTGAGGCTATGTTGGCCATGAGTCAAGTGCCCGGGCTGACGAGGTGCCAGCCCCAAGCGGCCGCCGACTATAGCGACTAGGAACCAGCTTGGAGACGCCCAAGGCACCCGAGACACCCGGAGACGACGAGCGGGCGGCTATCGACGCCGACGCGGCGCTGCGCGAGGCCGAGGCGTTCGACCCCGGCGAGGAACTGTCCGGAAGCCCGGCGCCGGGTGGCCGAGCGGGCCGGATCGCCCGCTCGACCGCCTTCTTCTCGGTCGCGACCGCCGCCTCGCGGGTGGCCGGGCTCGGCCGCGAAGTGGTCGCGGCCGGCTTCTATGGGATCAGCGGCCCGATGTCGGCCTTCACGATCGCCTTCCAGGTCCCGAACCTGGTCCGCGCCCTCTTCGCCGACGCCGCCCTGCAGCCGGCCTTCGTCCCGGTCTTCACCGAACTGATCGGCAAGAAGCAGTACAAGGAGGCGTTCCGGCTCGCCTCGACCCTGCTGCTGCTGGTGACGATGGTGCTGGGCGTCATCACCGCCCTCTTCGTTCTGCTCGCCCCGGTCCTGATGCCGATCTTCGCGCCTGGCTTCAAGGATCACCAGGAACTCCTCGACCTCACGGTCACCCTCTCCCAGGTGATGTTCCCGATCCTGATCCTGCTCGGGGTCAGCGGCGTCGTCGTCGGCATCCTCAACAGCTACGACCGCTTCGGCGCCTTCGCGATCTCGCCGCTGTTCTGGAACCTGACGATCATCGTCGTCCTCGTCGTCCTCGAGCCGATGTTCCACGGCCGGGACAGGATCTACGCCTACGCGATCGGGATCCTCGCCGGCACCCTGGTCCAGCTGCTGATCCCGGCCTGGGACCTGCGCCACACCCCCTTCCGCTTCCGCTTCAGCTTCGACTGGCGCCACCCGGGCCTGCGGCGGGTGCTGTGGCTGATGCTGCCGGTGACGATCAGCCTCGGCCTGATCAACTTCAACCTGCTGATCAACAGCTTCTTCGGGAGCCTCGTCTCCACCCAGGCGCCGGCGGCGATCGACAAAGCCTTCCGCATCTACCAACTGCCGCAGGGGATCTTCTCGGTGGCGATCGCGACCGTGCTGTTCCCGACCCTGGCCCGCTTCGCCAACGCCGGCGAGATCGACAACCTGCGGGCGACGATGGCGAACGGGATGCGGCAGATCCTCTTCGTCCTGCTGCCGGCCGCGGCCGCGATCCTGGCCCTCTCGGACCCGATGATCCGGCTCGTCTACCAACGCGGGGAATTCAATCCGGGGGAGACGGCGGTGGTGGCGACGGCGCTCTTCTGGTTCGCTTTCTCGCTGCCCACCAACGGGCTCTACCTGCTGCAGACGCGCACCTTCTTCAGCCTCCAACGGCCCTGGCAGGCGACCGCGCTGGCGGTCATCGACCTCGTCGTCTCCGCTTTGGCGGCGCTGGCGCTCTACAAGCCCTTCGGGGTCGGCGGCATCGTCGCCGGCACCGGGATCGGCACCAGCGCCGCGGTCGTCGCCCAGGCGCTGATCCTGCGCCGCGAGTTCGGCGGCCTCGAGCTCGGCCGCCTGTTCTCGACCGCGAGCCGGATCACGGTCGCCTCCGCCGCCCTCGCCGGCGTCAGCTGGCTGGTCTGGGACCTGCTCGACGAGGCGCTCGGCCGCGGCCTGCTCGGCCAGATCGTCTCCCTCGGCACCGCTCTCGCGGTCGGCGGGCTCGTCTACGTCGCCGTCGCCAAGCTGCTGCGGGTGGCCGAGCTGGAGCAGATCACCCGCCTCCTCCGCCGCCGCTAGATGCTCGGCCCGGGCCGCTACCTGCTGGGCGTCGCCGAGCTGGCCCTGCTCGCCGGCTTCGCCTATCTGGGCGCATCAACCCTCCGATCCCGATTGCTTCCAAGGTTCGCGGGCGCCCCGGCTTTCCTCGCCTCGGCCGTCCTGACGCTGGCGCTCCTCCTCTGTTCCGCTGAGCTCCTCGGCACCTTCGGCGCCCTGGACCCTGTCCCGTACCTGGCCCTCGTCTGCGCCCTCGGCGTGGGCCTGCGAACGCTCCTCCCGCGGGTGGCGTGGGGGCGGGGGTCCCCCGCGGCGCGGAGGGGCGAAGCCCCGAGCACCGTGGGGGATGCCGCCACGACAGGACCCGCGGGCCGGAGCGCCCCAGTGCCGACCCTGATTGCCCTGGCAATAGCCGCCGCGGCCTTTGTCCACTTCGCCGCAGGAGCCAAGACCCGCCTCTCGACCGGCATGACCGGCTTCGACAGCACCTGGTACCACGCCCCCTTCGCCGCCGGTTTCTTCCAGACCGGCGACACGCTCGACCTGCACTTCATCGCCCCCCAGTTCCTCGCCTGGTTCTACCCGGCGAACGGCGAAATCTTCCACTCGGTCGGGATGCTGGCGTTCGGGCGGGACCTGCTCTCGCCGCTGCTGAACCTGGGCTGGTTCGCCGGCTGCCTGCTCGCCTGCTGGTGCATCGGCCGGCCGTACCGGGTCGCTCCCTGGTCGCTGAGCCTGGGAGCGATCGCGCTGAGCGTGCCGGCCCTGGCCGACCAGGCCGGTGAGGCCCGCAACGACATCGTCGGCATCTTCTTCCTGCTCGCCGCCATCGCCATCGTCCTCAACGCCTGGGCCGACCGGCCGGGGGGTGAGAGAGGCCTCGGGACCGGCGCGCTCCTGGTCGTGGGCCTCGCCGCCGGTCTCGCGGCCGGGACCAAGCTCAACTTCCTGCTGCCCGCGGTCGTCCTGGTGGCGGGGTTGGTCGCGATCGCCCCGCGCGGCGGCCGCTGGCGGGCACTTGCCGCGACTGGTCTGGCGGCGCTCGCGGGGGGCGGCTACTGGTACCTGCGCAACTTCGTCCACAGCGGCAACCCGCTGCCCTGGGTCCATCACCTCGGCCCGATCTCGCTGCCGGCGCCGCAGCAGGCCCTGGGCGGCCGCGAAGCGCACAGCGTCCTTGGCTACCTCACCGACGGCGCGGTCTGGTCGGACTGGCTCCTGCCCGGTCTTCACCACGGCCTCTGGCTGGTCTGGCCGCTGCTCGGAATCGCGGCTCTGGCCGGCCTGCTGCTCTGCCTGGGTCGCCGCGCGGGCCCGTTGCTGCGGGTCGCGGGCCTGGTCGGTCTCGCCACCGCGCTGGCCTGGCTCGTCGCTCCGACCTCGGCCTCCGGCCCGGCGGGCATGCCGCGCGGCTTCGAGTCCGGCCTCCGTTATCTCGCCCCGGCGCTTGTCCTCGGCCTCGCGCTGCTCCCCGCGACGCCGCTCCTGCGCGATCTCCTCGCCCGCGTCGGGGTGCGGCAGTCCTTTGGGTCGCATAGCGCCACAAAGGACTGCCGCACCCGTCCCGGATGGTTGCTCGGGGTCGGTGCCACCCTGGTCCTACTTGCGGTCGCCGTCGGCTATCCGGTCCAGCGCCACTACCTGCAGAGCCGTTACTCGGACCCCACCTTCACCACCCCCGGCCTCGACGCCGCCTTCGCCTGGGCCGACGACATCTCCGACGCCCGCATCGCCACCACCAGCACCCGCCAGTACCCGCTCTTCGGCACCGACCTCTCCAACCACGTCCAGTTCATCGGCAAGGAGACTCCCCACGGCGGCTTCGAGGCCCCGACCACCTGCCGCACCTGGCGCACCGAGCTGAACGCGGGCCACTACGACTACGTGGTCACCACCCGCGACCGCCTCGAACCCGCCAAGCCCCCGTACCCGGAGCAAGCCCGTTGGACCGAAGGCGCTGAGGCCAAACCCATCTTGAGGAAGCCACCGACGGTCGTTTTTCAGCTCTCGGGAAAGCTGGATCCTTCGGCGTGTAGGTGACCGCGCCTCTCCACCGGCCACTCGCTCTCGCCATACTTCCGCGCGTCATGGACCACATCCGCAACTTCTCGATCATCGCCCACATCGACCACGGCAAGTCGACCCTGGCCGACCGCATCCTCGAGGTCACCGGCGCCGTCGACCCGAAGAAAATGCAGGCGCAGATGCTCGACTCGATGGACCTCGAGCGCGAGCGCGGGATCACGATC
>Ga0105242_10000037_pt1 | contig 91293 bp, 98 predicted proteins | sample KBSM24metaG_FD_81521 | JGI IMG/M metagenome (GOLD analysis project Ga0105242, IMG submission 81521) | Miscanthus rhizosphere microbial communities from Kellogg Biological Station, Michigan, USA - KBS M2-4 metaG | ecosystem: Host-associated > Plants > Roots > Rhizosphere > Soil | place...
AGCCGCAAAAGCACCAATCAGCGTGGAAGGAACGCGTGCCGTTGCATGGGTCAAAAGCTCGTCCGGCGCGCTACGCCGCTCAGTCGAGACGACTTTCAGGGCCGCTGAATTGCTGCCGACGCGCAGGCTGATCGAGTCAAGCGCCGCCGGAAGCGGTGTCTGCTCCCCGCGATGCCGTCGCTCGACGTAACTGACGTCGTAGCTGTCAGCACCCGGACTGCAAGCCACAACAAGGTCAAAGCTTCCGATCTCCTCACCTTCCACAGTGAGCGGATGACGGCGAGCAAGCGTTGCCAAGCCGGCACGATCCACCAGCGACCACCTTTGCTCACCAATGGGAGCGGACTGCAGATCGCTGGCGCGCGAAACCGGTTGCGGCACCAGCGCTGGCGAAGAAGTCGCGACGGTCGCAGCCGCGACCGGGACATCGGCATCTTCCGTTGTCAACTTGGTATGCCGTAGCTCATCGCGTGTGAGCGCATGCATCGGCTCCCAGGGCGGAATGCGCAGCGCCACTTCAAGCAAGTCGGCGGACGCGCCCATGTCGGCGGTGTAGCGCGCAAGCCGTCCAATATCTCGCTGAACCAACACCAAATCTTCAGCCGAATATCCGGCGGCGGTCGGATCTTCGCGGCGATCGCCAAGCCAAATCTGATGCACCATCACACGCGACTCTGCCGGCACCGACCGGCGTACGCCGCCAAGCAGCACAAAGGCGCACATCGACTCGCAGTCAGCTTGCGGCGAGAACGTCACGCGCGGTTGCTCTTCACTGTCCGCGGAAAGATCGACAAGGCTGCCGACTGTGGTCGCGAGCTTTAGTTTGCGCAATTCTCGCCCGAGGGCGATCGCACCGTGCACCGAGCCGCCATCAGAATTGAGGACGACGGTCGCGCCATCAACGTCGTGATTTTGCGCGAACAGAAGGAAATGACGTGGCGTGTCCGCAGTGATCGCACCTGATGCCGCGACAAATGTCTTGCAGTTTTTGCCGCAAACCTCGGCGGGCCCTTGCACACGCAATTCAAAGCGCATCGGCAGCGCCCGATCGGACGCGCGGAGAGAACCTGGCAACAAAGCCAATGGCGCCGCCAAAGCGAGCGCAGCAACCGAGAAGGATCGGTTCATTCTACCCCTATCTCGCCACCAAGCCCGTCTTCTGGCGTGGCTTGTCCACGTTCTCGCTAGGCTTTGGCGGCGCTAAATACCCCCGCGCAAGTACGTCTTAGTGCAGTTGCGAGATTCGGGTCTAGTGTAAAAAAGTCGCTATGCCCCCAGAAAGGCGAGAAGTTCCATTGACTTGGCTTGGCAATGGAACTTCCGGCTCGAACGGGCCAATCTAAACCTCCACTGGAACTTGAATGAACTTCAGTACGAACCTTCAAGCACTTGCTCGGCTGCCCCGCCTGGCCGGACGTGGCCTTGTCACGCTCTATCGGGCCACACTGTCGCCACTGATCGGACCGCGCTGCCGGCATTTACCCAGTTGCTCGGAATACGCGGACGAAGCCATCGACCGCTTCGGCCTCTGGGCCGGTGCATGGATGGCTCTCGCTCGCATCTTGCGATGCCATCCATGGGGAACGTCGGGACTCGATTTCGTGCCGGCTGCCCTGCCCCAGCAGTCCCGTTGGTACCTGCCATGGCGGTACGGGCGCTGGCGTCGCGCCCACGATACCCCACCGGTCTAGTTGCACGGCGCGATTCGGCTGCTATATCGATTTCCACGCTTACCTGCATTCGTAGGCAGCGAGTGAGCACAGGAGACTTTGATGGTCGCGCTGACCTTCCCCGACGGCGCACGCCGCGAATACCCCTCAGGCACAACTGGTCTCGACGTCGCCAAAGGCATCTCGCCCTCTTTGGCCAAACGCACGGTGGCCATGGCGATCGACGGTACGCTCGCCGACCTCACCGACCCGATCGAGCGCGACGCCAGGATCGAATTCATTTCGCGCGAAGATCCGCGCGCACTCGAGCTTATCCGCCACGACGCCGCGCACGTGCTCGCCGAAGCTGTGCAAACGCTCTGGCCCGGGACGCAAGTCACCATCGGCCCGGTGATCGAGAACGGCTTCTACTACGACTTCTTCCGCAACCAGCCATTCACGCCGGAAGACCTGCCGGTCATTGAAAAGAAAATGCGTGAGATCATCGCGCGCGACAAACCCTTCACCAAGGAGGTTTGGACGCGCGACAAGGCGAAGAAAACTTTTCGCGACATGGGCGAGGCTTTCAAGGTCGAACTCATCGACGCCATCCCCGCCGACCAGCAGATTAAGATCTACAAGCAAGGCGACTGGTTCGATCTCTGCCGCGGCCCGCATATGACGTCGGTCGGCAAGGTCGGCAGCGCGTTCAAGCTGATGAAGGTTGCGGGTGCCTATTGGCGCGGCGATTCCAAAAATCCGATGCTCACCCGCATTTACGGCACCGCCTTTGCGAAGCAGGACGAGCTCGACATCTATCTTCACCAGCTTGAGGAGGCCGAGAAGCGCGACCACCGAAAACTCGGCCGCGAAATGGACCTCTTCCATTTCCAAGAAGAGGGCCCGGGCACGGTGTTCTGGCACGCCAATGGCTGGACGATCTTCCAGGAAATCGTCGCCTATATGCGACGACGCCTGAAGGGCGACTACCAGGAGGTCAATGCGCCCCAGCTGCTCGATAAATCACTTTGGGAGACATCCGGTCATTGGGGATGGTTCCGCGAAAACATGTTCCAGGCGACCTCCGCCGGCGAAGAAACCGAAGACGAGCGCATCTTCGCGATTAAACCGATGAATTGCCCCGGCCACATCCAGATCTTCAAGCACGGTCTCAAGTCTTATCGCGATCTGCCTCTGCGGCTGGCGGAATTTGGCGCCGTGCACCGCTATGAGCCGTCGGGGGCCCTGCATGGCCTCCTGCGCGTTCGCGGCTTCACGCAGGACGATGCCCACGTGTTCTGCACGGAAGATCAGATGGCCGACGAGTGCCTGAAGATCAACGATCTGATCCTGTCGACCTATACTGATTTCGGCTTCACTGGCGACCTCACCGTGAAGCTCTCCACGCGCCCGGAAAAACGGGTCGGCTCCGACGAAGCCTGGGATCACGCCGAAAATATTATGCACGACGTGCTCAAGCGCATCGAGGCGCAGGGCCATAACCAGCGCATCAAGACCGCGATCAACCCCGGCGAAGGCGCTTTCTACGGGCCAAAATTCGAATATGTGCTGCGCGATGCCATCGGCCGGGACTGGCAATGCGGCACAACGCAAGTCGATTTCAATTTGCCGGAACGGTTTGAGGCCTTCTACATCGCCGCAGACGGCTCAAAGAAAACGCCGGTGATGATCCACCGCGCAATTTGCGGATCCATGGAGCGCTTCCTTGGCGTTCTGCTCGAACACTATGCCGGCCACCTCCCGTTGTGGCTCTCGCCTAAACAGGCTGTAATCGCCACCATTACCTCCGATGCTGACGACTACGCCCACGAGGTAACCATCGCCGCAGGCAAGCTTGGGCTACGCGTGGACTCCGACCTCCGAAACGAAAAGATCAACTATAAAGTGCGCGAGCATTCCCTCGCCAAAGTTCCTGTCCTGCTTGTTGTCGGCAAGAAGGAAGGTGCCGACCGTACCGTGTCCATCCGCCGTCTCGGCAAAGAGAGCCAGGAGGTGATACCGCTCGATGCGGCACTTAAGTCACTGGCCGAGGAAGCGACTCCTCCCGACCTGCGGCGGATGAAAAAGTGAAGTCCGACCCTGCCGCAAATCGCTCGTTCAGCGCCGTCCGGCCGCCCGCGCCAACGGCAGCGTATCGGCGCTGCCCGGAGGATGATCGAGCATGCGCAGGAAACGCTCAGCCCAATGGCTGAGATCATTGCGTACCAGCACTTTGAAGGTGGCTGCATGGCGCTGACGGCGCTCTTCGAGCGGCATCGACAACGCGCGATTGATTGCATTGCCGACACCTTCCGGATCGTAGGGATTGACCAGCAGGGCGGATGCGCATTCGTGCGCGGCGCCTGCAAAACGCGAGAGGATGAGCACGCCCGGATCGTCCGGATTTTGCGCGGCGACAAATTCCTTTGCGACGAGGTTCATGCCGTCGCGCAGAGGCGTGACCAGGCCGGCGCGGGCGGCGCGATAAAGACCCGCAAGCGCCGTACGGCTATGCGCCTTGTTGATGTAGCGCACCGGCGTCCATGATGCCTCGCCGTAGTTGCCATTGATGCGGCCAACGGCCTCCCCAACAGCACGGCCCATGTCGGCATATTCAGGGATACCGGTCCGGCTGCGCGGTGTGATCTGGAGGTAGGTGACCTTGCCGCGCCAGTCAGGAAAATTGGCAAGAAAGCGCTCGAACGCGAACATGCGCTCGGGGATGCCCTTGCTGTAGTCAAGCCGATCGACGCCAATAATCATGGCGCGACCGGAGAGGCTGTCCAGCACCTCACGGACGAAATGCGTTTCAACGGCACGGCGGGCGAGCCGTGCGAACGCCTCAGTCTCAACGCCGACGGGAAAAGTGCCGACCTGCACGACACGATTGCCAAAGTGAAAGCTGTTGCCGCTTGCCCAGGGCAACCCGCACTCATTGGCGATGTAACGCGAGAAATTGGCAGCATCCACTTCGGTCTGGAAGCCGACCAGATCGTAGTGGCATAGCGCAGGAATAAGCTGATCGTGATTTGGCAACGCAGCGACGATTTCGGGCGGCGGGAACGGAATATGGATGAAGAAGCCAATCTTATTGTTGCGGCCGCGATCGCGCAGTGCCTTAGCCAACGGAATCAAATGGTAGTCATGGACCCAGACAACGTCGTCCGGCTGCAGCAATGATTCAAGCTGCGTTGCAAAATATTGGTTGACCCGGAAATAGCCGCCGAGATCACGCCGGGTGAATTCCGCAAGGTCGAGTCGGTAATGCAGGATCGGCCACAGCACGCGATTGGCAAAGCCGTTGTAGAATTCCTGATAGTCATCTTTATCCAAGTCAACTGTCGCGTAGGTGATGTTGTCGTGGGTGACGGATTTGACCGCGCGCGGTGTATTTTCGGCGACGCGGCCGCTCCAACCAAACCACAGACCGCCGTGCCGCTTGAGCGCTGGCCGAATAGCTACTTCGAGCCCGCCGGGGCGCGCCCCTCGATCAGGCACAGCAACCCTGTTTGAGACTACGACGAGCCGCGCCAATACCGGTCTCCCCAGCTTCGCGACAGCTTGATTGCCGTCAAGATCAATCCTGACATCGAATAGGTCTGCGGAAAATTCCCCCATAATTTTCCGGTCACGGGGTGTACATCCTCCGACAGAAGGCCGTACCGATTTCGCATTCGAAGTGCGTCGACGAACATGTCGCGCGCCTCGTCTCGCCGCCCAATCTCCCACAATGCATCGGCTAGCCAGAACCCGCAAATCAAAAAGGCCGATTCCGGCGTGCCAAAATCATCGGCAGCGACATACCTCATAACGTGAAAGCCGCGCCGAAGTTCAAGCCCGATGGCCTCGACGGTTGCCACAAACCGTGGATCGTCAGGCGATACCAGGCCAAGCTCGGCAAGCAGAAGCGCGCTGGCATCAAGATCGTCGCTGTCAAATGCGCCCGAAAACGCCTTCCGCTTAGGATTCCACGCGCGCTTGAGCACTTCCTCTCCGATCCGCTCGGCTATGCCGCCCCAGTGATTGGCGCGTTCGGGCAGATTGAGGTGGTTTGCGATGGCCGCGAGGCGCTGACAGCCTGCCCAGCACATCGCGGCTGAATGCGTGTGGACGCGCGTGCGCCCACGGTACTCCCAGATGCCCGCATCGGGCTTGAGCGCGAGCTTCGCGGCCCGCTCGCCGAGCGGCTCGATCGTATGAAAAAGCGATGCATCGCCTGGCCGAGGCAGCCTGCGGTCGAAAAACATTGGCGTCGCGGCCATGATGATGCTGCCGTAGACATCGTGCTGGGTCTGATTGACGGCCGCGTTTCCGATGCGCACTGGTCCATCACCGCCGTAGCCGAAAAGTGACGGCGCGGTACGCTCCTCAAGAGAATCCGTATGGACGACGCCGTAGAGCGGACGAACCTCATCCAACCGCCCGGCGGAGACACTCAGGATGTATGATATAAAGTCTTCCATTGTGCGGGTCGCGCCAATGCGGTTTAACGCGCGCACGACGAAAAACGCGTCGCGCATCCAGCAAAAGCGGTAGTCCCAGTTGCGGCCCGATTTCGGCACTTCGGGAATCGAGGTTGTGAGCGCGGCGACGATCGCTCCAGTCTCCTCATAACTGCACAGCTTGAGCGTGATGCCGGCACGGATGATCTCGTCCTGCCAGTCGATCGAGAAAGCAAGCCGTCTTACCCATTCAAGCCAATAGTCACGCGTGCGCTCGCAAAAATCCCGGCATGTCGTTTCGAGCGAGCCCTCGAAAGGCTCGTCCGTTCCGAAGACCATGTGCACAGGCCGCGTCAAAATGAACGAGGCTTCGTTCTCGACATAGGAAAGCGGTGCGTCGGTCGTCAGCCTCACCGGCACGTCGTCGCGCCAGTAGCGGATGTGATTGCTGCCAGACGATCGCGATGCAACCGGTTCACCGTAACGATGCGTCGTGCGAAATCGGATGGTCACTCGCGGCATACCTCCGATCGGCTCAATGATGCGGATGATCTGCGGCGGACGAAACGTGCGCCCGTAAATCTGGAAGCGCGGAGCAAAGTCGGTGATGCGCACCCCGGCGCCTTTGTCATCGATCAGATCGGTCACCACGACGGCAGTGTTACGAACGTAGTTCGAGCGAACCTCGACCTGCCCTTCGAGCACGACATCTGTGAAGCCCTTGTCCTCGCCTCCGGAAAGCAACCGGCAGAACACGGGATCGCCGTCATAACGCGGCAGGCACCACCACACGATCCGCGACGACGGTTCGAGCAACGCGGCGGTGCGGCCATTTCCGATGACCGCGAGATCGAGCCCATAGTCAGTCATGCGCCCGCCCGCCCGTTTGTGGCCAGCAAATCCAGCGCGCTACGCACCTGTGCCGGATCCTTGAAAACTCCGGCGAGCCCAGGGAAATATCGGGAGACGCTAAACCCCTTTCCGCCGATTTCGGGCAACACTTCGAATACCGACTCATCGGTGATATCGTCGCCGATGAACACGGGTGTGCGCCCGCCGAATGGCGGGTGGGCCATCAGTTTGCGGATGCTTTCCCCTTTGCTGATCCCAGGCCGCTTGACCTCGAACATTGCTTTGCCGAGCAGCAGTTCGGTTGGCTCGGCTGAAAATGCCGTGCGCGCGGCAGCGATGTGACGGCGCAATTGCTCTGCATGCTGCGGTGTTTTGCGGTAGTGCAGCGCGAGCGAATAATCTTTGTCCTCAACGACAACGCCTGGTCCGATCCCGGCGGCGTCTGCAAGCCTGCGACGCAAATCGATCGGCAATGGCTTTGCCCAGTAAAAGGTCTCACCGTCATTGATGCGCATCTCGGCGCCGTGACCACCGATCGACGGCAACGCCAGAGGAGAAAACAGACGATCGAGATCGCCGATCCGCCGACCACTGACCAATGCGATCGCGCCACCCGACAGCTCGTGCAACCGTGCGAGCGACCGAAGTAATGTGTCGGAAACATGCACCTCATTTGGCGATGGACCGATGTCGACAATTGTGCCGTCCACATCGAGGAGCAGCGCGATTTTTTTCAAATCTAGACCGGAAAAAATGTCCATGACGGGGTCGTTAGCAATTATATGCACAACTATAATTCCGTCCGGTACAAGAAAGTTCGATGGGCCGTGTCGCGTTAGCGCGCCAACACCTCGACATCGCCGTCGACCCCGGTAACGACCTTGAATTCGCGCTCGTAGACTTTTCCCTCATTGCGAGCGATTGCCCGATATTCGCCCTCGGCCAAAATAACCCGTGGGAATGCGCCGATCGATTCCTTGATCACGTCGCCGCCTGGCGTGAGCACCGACCACGCGGTATTGGCGAGCGCCTCACCGCCCCGATCGCTGACCAATTTCAGCGTAATGGCCGCGGCGCGATGCGTGACGGTGATGTCCGTAAGCTTTCCCGCCTGCACACGGATGTCAGAACGGACCACGGAGTTGGCATCGCCATAATTCGACACGATGTAGTAAGTGCCCTCAGGAACAACTACGACATCACTAGTCATCACGTGCTCGGCGATCGGCCGCCGGTCGCCCGCTTCGAACTGGCTACCCTTGTAGACGTCAAACGAAATCTGCCCGGCGGGGATGCGAACGTCCCCAACCTTGCCTTCAATTTGCAGGCCGCCGGCCGGCAGGTCGAACTCTTCGTGCACGTTCGACCCGCGCAACTCGACCGGCTTCACCGCGGTCGCCAATCCAAAACCGACGTGGACAATATACGCTCCGGCGGGAAGGACGAGCGTAGGCGCCGGTGACTTATCTTCCTTGACGAGCTTGAAGTTGCCGCTCGTATCGGCTTTTGCATTGTAGACGCGCCAAGTCAGCCCGCCGCCGATCGACTGCGCGTCTTTGCCGAAACGAGCGCTCAGCGCAAGCGCGACTTGTCCTGCCGGAATCGCGGGAATCGATGCCGTGGTTTTCGGAGGCGCGTTGGGAATCGGCGCGGGCGGTGTCGACGGGAGACTGCTCGGCCCAAAGATATCGGTGCGCGTCGACGGCGACGGCGACGGCGAGATCAGCCCTGTCGATGGCACCGCCGAAAACAGCGAATTCTGCGCGGGCGCCTGGGCATGTGCGGGCAATGGATCAACCGCAACCAGAATCAGAATAAGTCCGAGCGTCGGCCATAGCCGGCCGCACACGGCGGCGGTTGCGGGTGTCGTGTTCATGAGCTGATGTTTTCGGCTCAAATCGAGGCGATTTCAAGCCGGTTGGCCGCTTGTTTGTGACCCTGTTAACGCCGTGCTAGTCGCAACAGCGCAATTTCCGAAAGGTCAACAATGCTTGATGCTCTTGAGCTCCTGAAAACTCGCCGCTCGGTCAAGCCGATGGAGTTGGCGGGGCCGGCACCGGCACCATCCGAGATCGAGACGCTTTTGAAAATAGCGTCGCGGGTCCCTGATCACGGCAAGCTGGCGCCCTGGCGATTCATCGTGTTCGACGGCAATGCACGCGCCACCGCAGGAGACATAATTGCAGTCACATATCGTGCCGATCATCCTGACGCAGCGCCCGATCAGATCGAATTCGAGCGCAAGCGTCTCTCGCGTGCGCCGCTCGTCATTGCGGTCGTCAGTCGGGCCGGTCCGCACGTTAAGATTCCGGAATGGGAGCAGCAGCTCTCCGCCGGCGCCTCTGCGATGAGCCTCGTCTTTGCCGCGCATGCCATGGGCTATGCCGCGAGCTGGATCACAGAATGGTATGCTTATGACCGCCGCGTTCTCGATGCGCTTGGCATCGCTCCTCATGAGCGCGTTGCGGGCTTCGTTCATATCGGGCGCCCGGCAAAGCCACCCGAGGACCGTGACCGGCCGAAACTCGATGCCATCGTCACGCGCTTCGGCGCTTGAGGAACCATCGAGCCGATGCGGCATTTAACGTTTACGTAATGCTGCAGGCGCAAGCTTCCCGTCACGTTTCTGTCACAACACTCAGCCAGCAGTACTGCTGGATTGGCACTCCTGCGTAGCCTCGGGGGCATAGGAGAAACGACGCGTGGTTTTCGAGGGCCTATTCGCGCGAGCGCGCAACGGCGACCGTGCGGCGGAAGCCTCGACGCACGCGCAGCCCGCTGCGGTGCGTCCAACCATCGGGCTTGCGTTAGGCGGCGGCGCCGCCCGCGGTTTTGCCCACATAGGCGTGATCCGCGCTCTGGAAGCGCACGGCATCGTGCCTGATGTGATCGTTGGTACTTCTATCGGTGCTGTCGTCGGCGGCTGCTACGCCGCGAAGGAAATGGACAACCTCGACAGGTGGGCACGCACGTTGACCGTGCGCGGCGTGCTCGGCTACCTCGACATCAGCTTGTCTGGTTCCGGCTTGATCGGTGGGGGCCATCTCGCCGCGCAACTTGAAACAGGCTTGAAGGAAAGCCGCGTTGAAGATCTGCCGATCCGCTTTGCAGCAATTGCAACGGAATTCAACACGGGTCATGAAATCTGGCTTACACGCGGTCGACTGAGCGATGCATTGCGTGCCTCGTATTCACTCCCGGGAATTTTTCCACCTGTGCGGATCGGTGGACGATGGCTGGTCGACGGCGCTCTGGTCAACCCGGTGCCGGTCTCGGCCGCGCGCGCGCTTGGCGCCCGATTGGTGATCGCCGTCAATCTCAATTCCGATCTGTTCGGCCGTGGTACGATCATCGCAAATCATGGTACCGACGAAAACGACACCGCTCCTGAGCCTGTGAAGGTCAACGGCTTTCGCCGAATGTTCAGCGGGGAGCGCTCGCTGCGTCGGCAGTTTTTCGGCCGGCGCGGCAGGCCCGGGCTACCCACGGTCATGGTGGAAGCCTTTAACGTCATGCAGGACCGCATCACGCGGGCGCGGCTTGCGGGCGATCCGCCCGATGTTCTGATCAGCCCGCGGCTCGGCGGTATTGGCTGGTTTGATTTCCACCGGGCCGCCGAGGCTGTAGAGATCGGCAGTGAGGCCGCCACAAAAGCGCTTGATGCGGTCAGCGAGGCGGTGACCGCACTCTCTCAGCCGGGCGAACCGGGCGCAGGATGAAGCGAGTTACGCGGTACGGATGTAGTCGCGCATCGCCTCGGATTCGCTTTCAATCTCTTCGACGCGATGTTTGACAACGTCGCCGATTGAAATAAGTCCGGTGAGTTGCCCATCGGCGATGACCGGCATGTGCCGGAATTTCCCCGCCGTCATGCGCTCCATGATGCTGGCCACCGCCTCATCCGCGGTGCAGGTCGCAACATTGCGTGTCATCACCTGACCAACCGAAAGATTGAGCGCTGTTGCACCATGCTCGGAGAGTGCCCGCACGATGTCGCGTTCCGACAATATGCCGGCGAGGCGCCCTCCGGCGCCGAGGATAACCACTGCACCGATGCGGCGCGCGGAAAGCAACTTTGCCGCCGCTGCGAGATCGGCCGTCGGTTCGATAGAGACGATGTCGCCGCCCAAGTTTCGTTTCTTGGCGGCCAGGATCGTCTTCACGTTCATGGCAGCCTCCCTATGGCAAGATCGCCTTTCAAAACGCGATCATGCGCAAAAACGCCCGATCTCACAGGGACGACCCGCGAGTCTGGGCCACGAGCAACGATCCTGCCGGGCCGCCGGTTCCGTCAACACGCAATTCCGTGAGGTCAGCTCCGCACTGCGCAATTGGCTAATGCGGCGTTGCAGCAGGGTCCTCAAGTTGCGGTAAATCCGGCGCGCGATCGAACCAGGAGAACAACAACAGTCCGGCGAGAAATCCCCCGATATGCGCCTGCCAGGCCACCGGCTGTTCGCTGCCGGTCACGGGAAATGAGCCCAGCCCGAACAGGATGTTGATACCGAACCAGACGACCAAGAACAGCAGCACGCGCGGATCACGCAAGACCCCGGTCAGCGGTATTGCCGGCACGCGGTAAGCGCGATCGTCTCCGCCGCGAAACAGCCCGAGCGGCCCGCCGCGCTGGAATGCGAAGCGCATCGCCGCGGCCATGGTGCCGGAGATCGCCGCCGATGCACCGATCATCGGATATTGTTCGCCGGGATGCGTGGCGAGATGCAGTGCGGCGCCCGCCGCCGATGTGACCGCGAAAAATGCAAGAAAGCGCGGCGTGCCAAATCGGCGTGCGACTGCACTGCCGAACGGCAGGAGCCACGCTGCGTTCACACCGAAATGTATCCAGTCGGCATGGATCAACGCATAGGTGACGAAAGTCCATATGTCGGCGCCGCCACCTGGCAAGGCGCCCCCGAGCACGACCGAACTGTCGTAACGGGCCGGAATGAAAGCAAATGTCAGCAGAAATTCTACGTCCTGCTGCTCGGTCAACAGCAATGTGCGGACGAGGTGCACGAGTGCCAGCACCGCCAGCACCGCGACAACGACCGGAGGAATATTGAAAATCGGTTCGCGATTCACTCACGAGGTTCCGGTGGGACCCCTGAGTTACGCTGCTTCGCCACCCAGCCGCAAGCCGGATCGGCGCATACAAGAGATAAAGGGAGGGCTCTCGCCCTCCCTTGAGCCACGCTGCGGGGTTATTGCCGCCTTTGCGGCTGGTCACATGCCCTCGCCTCCCCGGGCTCGTAACTGTTTCGACGCGCCAGCAAATTTTGCCACTGCGCTCTCGAGCGGACCAAGGACCACAAGCGGCCGTTCTTGCCAACCCGCCTCTCGTTTTAACGCTAACCGTAGAACGCTGCCGCTAAATACCGCACCGGGCACGATCTCTGCACGACGTCCGCTGTCGCCACACCATGCCGGCGCCCCTGTGCCGAACGGGGACAGGCGCGGCAACTGGAAGCTGCAGACACTGCGCCATGTCGGCACCGCGCAAACCGACGTCGCGGCATCGCAGTTTCGATATACGTCATGGCTTTCTGGTCTATAGCGGCGGATGCGAAATCAGGCCGGACGACGGCAAAAACTAACGCAACGTTAACGATAGGCTAATAGGCTCATTAGCTGCGGAAAATAAACGCTTTCCGATCCCGGCAGCTATGGCACTCCCTTTGACCAAACCGGTAATTCTGCCTCTGGCTGAGGAACGCCGGCGCCATCAGCGCGTGAAGGTTAACTTGCTCGGCCGCTACATGTTGGCAGACCGACGTGAATTCCCGTGTCAGGTTGTCGACATGTCCCCAGGCGGCATGGCGCTTCAGGCTCCCATAGCTGGCCAGCCCGGCGAGCGCGTCATCGCCTATGTTGACCACCTTGGCCGTCTCGAAGGCAAGGTCGCACGTACTTTCGAAAACGGATTTGCAATGACGATCTCGGCCACGCTGCGCAAACGCGACAAGCTCGCAGCGCAGCTCACCTGGCTAGCCAACCGGCAAATCCTCAACCTTCCAGAGGACCGCCGTCACGGCCGGTTTGCGCCGCGGAACCCAATGGCGCGCCTCGTGCTGCCCAATGGCACCAATGTCGCCTGCCGCGTGATCGATCTCTCGCAATCCGGCGCTGCGATCGGCATCTCCGGTGATCTGCGACCGCCAATTGGCGTCGTGGTCACCGTCGGAAAGGCACAAGGCCGCGTCGTGCGTCACATCGACGACGGATTTGCGATCGAGTTCATGCGGTTGCAGCACCCCGACTTCGTTGAAGAAAACGTAACCGGCGAATAGCGTCACTGCGCCGTAAACGCGATGCGCGGAATTGCGTGCTCGCGGTAACAGGGTGCTAGCTGCAGCGGTCCGCAGCACGCCCGGCCACGATGAAATCCCAAGGCTGCCAAAAGTAAACGCCCGTGCAGAACGCCTGCGCGGGCGTATCATTTCGCGCGCCATCCGTTAATGCCTAAAACTTTAGGCAAATAGTATTGATTGGGATTTTAGGCAAATACTATTTGAGTTTTAAAAGTATTAGATCAGTCTTTTACTTGCTTTCTACTTAAAGTGACTTCCGCAACTTAGCCCCAATACAAGCCGTTTGTGGGAACTGTGGCCCTAACAAGACGGGAAGGGGCCACAATGGCTAGGCGTCTCAAACAGACACTGCGGACCGGCGCCATGCTGGCATTCGTGGCCGCAGCTATGCTCGCGGCTTCGATAAGCGCAACGGCCGCCCGGGAGCGCAGGGCGTCGCTTGGCAACCCGTTCCCGCAACTGGAACAACCGCTTTACATCGCCGTCGGGGAACCGACGCGTCCGCCAATTGGATGGGTGGATTTCTGCGTCGAATACCAGCCCGAATGTGCCACCAAGCCGTCGGCGCCGCGCGACGTCGTGCTCTCACCCAAAGCCTGGGCCGACATGGTCAATGTCAATGCCTGGGCAAACCAGGCGATCAAGCCGATCACCGATATGGAGCATTGGGGCGTCATCGAACGCTGGAACTATCCGGACGACGGTTACGGCGACTGCGAAGATTACGTTTTGCTCAAGCGGCGCATGTTGATGCAGGCCGGGTGGCCGCGCGAGGCGCTGCTCATCACCGTCGTGCGCGACAAGAAAGGCGATGGTCATGCCGTGCTTACGGTCAAGACCGATCGTGGCGAATTCGTTCTCGATAACCAGGAACCGCAGGTCCTGTCGTGGCAGCGGACCGGATATCGCTTCGTGAAGCGTCAGTCGCAATCCGACCCGAACGCCTGGGTCCTGCTTGGCGAACCGCCCGCTGTGCCCGCGATCGTTTCGGCGCGCTGACAAAGAAAGGAATTCGCGTTCCCGGTCACGTCCCCACCCCTCCCCGTCCCCAGACCGGGTTCGCGAGCGGCCGGATCTCCCCCAAGATCCGGCCGCACATTTTTGACGCAAGGAAAGCGCTGATTTCAAAAGCAAAGTATGTCCTGGGGCAGAAACAATCGTCCGAGCGTTAGGGGAACAGTGCCGTTCTATCGAAAAAGAGAGCCGCGCTCCGGGCTCCCGGCCCAGGCGCAGCCCACTTCTGTTCGCCATTGCCACTATGGTCGAACGAGCCATTAGAGTAAGGAATTACACCAGATCCATCAAACGCAAAGAAAGAGAGACCGTTTGTGGCTCGGCAACGGCCTCTCCTACGCACAGCCGAGCACCAAGGGACGGGGCTCAGCAGCCGTGAAGGCAGGATCACACAGCTTGCGTGTTCTCATTGTGATTCCGGTTACAAGATTTGCGATTGGTAGCTTACTACCGGAACAAAGCCTGTCTCCCCTGAGGTCGGGCACTGGGGGAACCTGGGTGGCAGTCGATTCAGCGTAGTGCCACAACGCTGGCCGATTGTCGCTCCTTTGAGCGGTGTCGTCATTCGGGCGTGAACAATCACGAAGCAAAAACTGTCGCTCGTGTTCTCGGATTTTTTCGTGCCAGTCAGTGCTGCAAGAATGGAGACGAACACTACCGGGCCCGCGACCGTCCTGCGCGACGGAGCATCATTCAATGGAGAAGCCGGCTCCACTTTGCAATGCTGTGTCGATAATAGGAAATCCCGGCGCGAATGCCATAACCTGAGACAAAGCCGATGGCAAAACCGAGCGTCAGAAGAACAAGAAAAATTTTCGCGAGGTGCGGATCCATTCTCATTATAATAATCCGATGCCATGTTAGTTCATGGCGAGTTGTGACGTTGCTTGCCAACGCACCTTTTTCAAAGCTCGTTTGTTGAGAACCTGGGACGGGGACGGAGCCGCGCAAAGTTTGCGCGGCCTTTTTCCTAGAGATGATGACCTGCTGTTTTCGCTCAACGCCGCGAAGCGGCGTGACTCCCTTTCGATTTCATGCCCTTCACAGTTTTCGTTCCAGCCGCGGAACTTTCGCTTTCAGTTGTGCCTAAAAACCTATGCTGAAGGCATGGCCGCGGTGCCTACCAGCCCTGGAATAACATATATGGACTAGCGTCGACGGCTAGACTAATCTGGAAGATGTGGCGTCTTTCGTACCAGGAGGTGGCATTGTGCCCCTCACTTACAACATTAAAGATGCCGCAGACCGTTTAGGCGTCAGCAAGCACTGGTTGCGAGAATTTCTGCGTCGGAGTCCAGTCGATAACGCCGGCGTTCCTTTTTATGTACCAATCGGCAGCCGTAAGAGGTTCACCGAGCGTGACCTTGAGCGCATTCTAGAGGCCAGCCGCGACACAGAAAAAGACAAGTTGCTGCCGGCGCGCACCGTAATTAGCCCGAGTTGGCCACCTCGTCGTCGAGTGTCTGAAGAATCCAGGGAAGAGGCCGATCATTTGCCAGGGGATCGGCTCGCGCACGCGCTTGTGCAACTCAAAAAATAGCACTCTTGGTCACGATTGCCCGTCGATGGAATGCTGGTCTGGCAATGTTCGCCGGAACGTTATCGTTATGTTGGTGTGGCGTTCTTCCTAGGTCAAATGTGGATGTCGGAAAGCATCATCAAGACTGTCGACCTAATCAATCGCGCGGGACACCGTCCGATCAGCATGATCCAAAGGATCGTGAGTATGAGCCCAGAAGCCAAAAGACAAACGGCAAGCGGCCGGATCTCCCCCAAGATCCGGCCGCACATTTTTAGGCAAAGGCTGCTGAAATTTTGCGTACGATTTCGCGACGGCGAAAGTTAGCGCGCGACGCTGGAAGCGTCTTGTTTCAGGAGGCGGCCGCTTGCACAGCCGACGAAGCCGACGTTCCCCGCTGCCACTTGCGAAGCCATTTGCGGGCTGGGGCTTCATAGTAAGTGTAGAGAGCCAGCGAAATCGCCAACACGATCACGAGAAGAAGCACTAGTTTCGCCGAATCGTAGACAAAGGAATGCTTTGCCGTTCCAGTCAGCTTGACGGCGATTCCCAGTACGACATCGTGGACGAGGTAAATAGAATAGCTTGCGCCGCCCAGCAGAAGAACGGGGCGCAACGCCAGCACACGTGAGCCAATATTTTTGTAGCGGGCTCCGCAAAAAACCAGCAGTGCTGCAGTCGGCGCCAGTGCGAAATTCATATTCATCTTGCAGACTATGTTCGTGCAAGACATGTTCGCGTTGGTATTCGGGCTATTACTTAGATAAGCAATCGCGCTGTAATTCAAATAAGTGATCACGGCGACAGAAATTACTGCCGTAAAGAACACGACCGTTCCGGCCAAGTTTTCTCGATCAGAGACCGATCGTCGTTCAAGATTGATATAGAGTTGCGCCATCAATGTTCCGAGCAAGAATTCGCCCACACGCACGTATGGCGAAAAGTACAACAACCACCGCACAAAAGACGTCTGGAAATGCTCCTGCGTTCCGGCAATCGGGCCGTAATATCGGACTGCCCAAGCATTGATTGCGTCAGACCAATCGTAAAGGCCGACCGTCACTGCAATCCAAAGCGCGCACCAGAGCAAAGCAAGCGCGGCCGCAAGCCGTGGAGTGCGCGCTCGCAGGATAAGCCACGCGACCAACGGATATGCGAAATAGAAGAACCATTCGGTGCTGATAGACCAAGTAATAGGAGAGCCGCCACCAATCGCGTCGATGACCGGATTTTCGCCGATCAGCGAATACACCCAAGTGTGGATAGAAAGGAGGAAGTAAGGAAGCGCTTGCAGGATGCTGCCAAATCGCTCGGGATTTCCGGCCAGAAGAGCGAGCGTCCGACTGCTGAGGGCGACATAAACCAGCATCATGAGCAGAAAAAGCGGATAGAGGCGCGCAAACCGCGCCCACAAAAAAGCCGCGACCCCGCGCGCGCCCTTTGTGGTCACCAGCTTCCCGTAATTGTAGTGAATCACAAAACCGCTCAGGACGAAAAAAAGAGTCATGCCGAATCCGGAGATTTGGCTGACCCAGAAAACAAGGCCACCGGGCGTTTCATGGTCGGCCAGAATCCATGCAAACCCGTGCCCGATAAGCACGGAAAAGGCCGCAACAAAACGCAGCCCTGTCAGTGCCGGCAAATCTTGTCGAAGAAGTTCGTCGCGCGACCCGCCATTCGCGACCTTCACTTCACGCGCGCGCGCTCCTGCTTCGTGCATTCCCCGGCAAGCCCGCAAAACATTTTTGAAGGAAATTCGAGTCATCGACTCTTCATTGCGGCAATAGAGGTGTCAAGTAAGTAATATCAGTGCTTTTCATTACCTCTGAGTTTTTCGCGACGCGGTTCCCATATCCATATGATGGTCACGAAGCGGTCAGACTGACGGCATTTTTGCGCGCAATCTTCGAGGCGGGGCGACGGCAGCCATCATGAGGTCCCTCATGCAACAGCGAATTGACGTCACCAAAGTGAGTCCGGCCGCGACTAAGGCCGCGGCTGCCTTGCAATCTTATGTCGATCAATCTGGGCTTGATCCGAAACTGCGCGAGCTCATAAAAATCCGCGCGTCGCAAATCAACGGCTGCGCCAATTGCCTGGCGATGCACACGCGCGACGCACGCAAGCATGGCGAGACCGACGAGCGAATGCACCTCCTCAATGCGTGGCGCGAAACGCCGCTCTACACCGATCGCGAACGTGCGGCGCTGGCCTGGGTCGAAGCGGTCACACTGCTGACCGAAGGCCACGTCCCCGATGACGTCTTCGACACGGTTCGCAAGCAGTTTTCGGAGAAAGAGATTGTTGATCTCACGGCGGCAGTCGTTGCGATCAACACGTGGAACAGACTTTCGATCGCGTTCCGCGTCCAGCCGCAGCTTGACACCAAAAAGGCAGCCGCGTGATCAGCCAGATCGCTTGAGGCCCTTTGCATAACGCTTCGATCGTTGCACATAGATATCGGCGCCGGCGCGGATCATTGCGACCGCTTTCTCGTCGAGCGTGCGGATCGCACGTGCCGGCGCGCCGACAATCAGCGAATTGTCCGGAAAACTCTTGCCCTCCGTAACGACACTTCCTGCGCCGACCAGTGAGTTGTTTCCGATCTTCGCGCCATTGAGCAAGATCGCACCCATTCCGATCAGGGAATTGTCGCCAACCGTGCAGCCGTGAAGAATGACATTGTGCCCGATGACACAGTCGCGGCCGATGGTCAGAGGGAACCCGGGGTCGGTGTGCAGTGTCGCATTGTCCTGAATCTGCGACCGCTCGCCGAGCTCGATCCATTCGTTGTCACCGCGCAAAACAGCGCCGAACCAGACGCTGGATTCAGCCTTGAGCCGCACGCGGCCGATCAGCACCGCGGTTTCCGTCACGTAAAATTGGCCGTCGCCGGGAAGTTCGGGCGCCTGACCGTCGAGCTCGTAAATAGGCATTCCGCCCTCCGGGAAGGCGCGAACTTGCCCGAACATGGCTTTCGAGGGAAGCGTCCTAGACGAGCAGAAGGGCCTGTAGGGTCGTGACCAGAACCAGGCCCGACATCAGGCTCCAGAAGCCGGCGATCAGCGTGGCAAGGAAGACGAACTCGAAACGCCGTCCCTCCTGTCGCCGACCGAGGATCGTGTTGCGCATTATGAGGAACGGCGCCGCCACCACCAGCAGCGGAACCACGGCGAATGTCGCCGCAGCGGGGCCGTTGCTCAACTGATTGAAGCTCGGCAGGCGGTCAGTAACGAGCCGGTAGCCCGAACTGCACATGCCTGCGACAGCAAAGCCGAACACCAGCGCGAACAACATCTGTACGGACTCAGGGGTCATCACTCGCCTCAACGCAGTAGCGGAGGCAATCTGTTGCAAACCGGCGGGGCGCACGCCAGCCAATCCTTAACGAATGGTAAATGGTGGCTGCCCCGTTCCGCGCGGCGTGACGTGGCATAATCCGCGCGATTCGCACGCAGGAGTCGCCGTGACCTTTCTCGCGCAGGAACCCCCAAGCTCAGCCCGGCCGGCCACACGGCGGCGACGGCACGCGCGTCATAACCCAATCATGGCACCCCTCCTGGCATTTGGTGCGGTGGCACTGCTGGCCGCTCTCTACGTGGCCTACATTCTGTGGCCGCGATGGCCGCAGGGACCGGTAGCGCTCAATGCGCCTTCGCTGCCGATCGTCGTCTCCGGCGTAACCTTCAATGTCGAACCGGCGGCCGTCCGCGTCGCGGTCCAGCGTCGGGCCGGCGTGCAGCAGCGCGTCGACCTCAGTTATCTCTGGCCATCGCTGGCGCCGCCTGACCCGGCCGTCAAGCCGACAGTCGGAGCACCGCTCGACGCGAATGAGCGCCTGTTCGTCACCATTTCATCCGGCGACGCAACACTGCCACTATTGGATCGTGTACAGACGATCTACCCGCGCTATCTTGTGCCGCAGCCGGTCGCCGGCTTTCCTGGATTGACCTACCGCGGATTTCGCGACGACTCGCCTTATCAAGGCGAGGACCTGGTGTTTGAATCGAATGCGCCTGAACATTTTCTTGCCCGCTGCTCGCGCAAGGGCGTAACCAATACCGGTGTCTGCCTGCTCGAGCGACGCATCGGCGATGCCGATATCACCTTTCGTTTCTCGCGAGACTGGTTGCCGGATTGGGAGAATGTCGCGAAGAGCATCGACCGGCTCGTTGCAAGATTGCATCCGGTAAACTGATGCCAAAAAACATGGCCGACGTGAGTCCGTCCATGACGAAATCGAAATTTACGATTGGCTAGTCGACTAAATCGACATCCAGGATCGGCAATTCGAGGATGTATGAGCGCCGTCCCTTCTCGATTTCGAGGAACAGAACCGCGATGAATTCCTCGCCGATATAGACTTCCAGCGAATCCGTTTTCTTCGGCCGCGGTACGACGCGGATATTCTCGTTGTCGAACTTGCTGCGCAGATAGGCGTTGAGCGTCGGCACCGGCTGAATGCTCGGGTCGTTACCGACCTGGATGACCATTCGAAAATTGTAGGAGCGCTCGCCGTCTTCGTCGTCGACCGTGAGCTCACCAAGATCGTCGGCGCCGACAAAGATCTCGGCATTGTCCCGCCCCTTCGGTACCACGCGCATCTGCGCATTGCCGAAAAGCTTCTTCAAATAGCCGTCGAGTTTTCTGACTTCCTGGACGTCCAACGCGTAACTCCTTCTTGAGGCGCCGTTTCAATGCCCGATCGAAGGGCGCAAGGCAAGCGCAATGCAAAAAATGTCAGCCGTCCAACATGATGCCGTAGAGCATCTGATCCATAGCGCGCGACGGCTCGGGGCAGCCCGCCTCCCCAACGACCCTGGCCGGAACACCGGCAACGGTGACGTTGTTCGGCACGGGCTTGATGACGACCGAGCCAGCGGCGATGCGCGCGCAATGGCCGACTTCGATGTTGCCTAGGATCTTCGCGCCTGCACCAATCATTACGCCGCGACGGATTTTCGGATGGCGGTCTTCGTGCTCCTTACCAGTGCCGCCAAGCGTCACGTCATGCAGGATCGAGACATCATCTTCGATGACGGCGGTCTCGCCGACGACCAGACCGGTCGCATGATCGAGGAAAATGCCGCGACCGATTTTCGCCGCCGGATTGATATCGCACTGGAAGACAGATGATGCGCGGCTCTGAAGGTAGAGCGCGAAGTCCTTGCGGCCTTTTCCATAGAGCCAGTGCGCGAGGCGATGCGTCTGAATGGCGTGGAAGCCCTTGTAGTACAGCACGGGCTCTATAAAGCGGCTGGTCGCGGGATCCCGATCGACGGTGGCGACAATGTCGGCACGGAAGGCTTCGCCAAGCACCGGCTGGTCGTCGAGCGCATCGCCATAGGCCTGGCGGATCATATCGGCCGATACGTCGGCGTGATCCAGCCGCTGGCTGACGCGATGGGCAATCGCGGCCTCAAGCGTATCGTGATGGAGGATGTTTTCATAAATGAAGGTGGCGAGCTCGGGCTCGCGGCGCGCAATGTCCTCCGCTTCGTTGCGGATGCGCGCCCAGACCGGATCGACCTTGTCGAGGCCCTTTGCGGGCCGCGTCTGAAACTGAGCCATGAACCTGGTTCTCCCGACGCCTCTCGAACCCCTACTTGGGTCTTTTAGCACAAATTCGAAGATGCAAGGAGGTCACGCACCGCGACTTGCGCATAGCTCATGCGCGTTGGTTAAGGAAGTCGATAACACCTGCTTTGTAGACCTTGTCGCCGACGGCGAGCATATGATCGCGGTTCGGGATATCGAGAGCCTGCGCGCCTGGAATGAGCGCAGCCAAGGCCTGCGCCGATCCTGCCACCACATCTTTTGTACCGACGGCAATTAGAACGGGCGCACGAATTGCCGCGACTTCCTCGCGCGTCAAAGTCTGCCGCGATCCACGAATGCAGGCGGCGAGCGCCCGCAGGTCGGACTTCGTCCGCTCTGCAAATGCGCGAAACTCACGGCCTGTGGGATCATTAATGTCATCCAGGGAATCCGCCTCGAGCGCCTCGGCGATGCTTTCCGGCAGGCCGACACCCTCGACAAGACGGATGCCTAATCCGCCGAGTATTGCGGACCGCACCCGATCGGCGTGCTTCACCGCCAGGAAAGCCGTAATGCGTGCGCCCATCGAATAGCCCATGATGTCGGCGCGTGCGATTTTCAGATGATCAAGCAGCGCATGGACATCATCGGCCATGGCCGCGCTGTGATACGCGGCCGGGTCGTAAAGTTTGCTCGACGCGCCATGCCCGCGGTTGTCGAGCGCAACAGCGCGTCGCCCTACGCGGTTAAGGACGCTGACCCACCCGGGCTGGACCCAGTTCACTTCCTTTGTGGACGCAAACCCGTGCACGAGCACAATGGGCTCGCCTTCCCCCTCGTCGAGATAGGCAATCTCGACGTCACCGTTTTTGAAGCTTGGCACGGGCTGTATCTAGACCTGAGCGCGCAAGGCGGCAATCTGCTGTATCGCTCTTCGTATGCGTCGTTCCCGCCGCCGGCGAAAGATTCGCAACGCAGTGCGTTCAACCACACCTTTGAGCGCGGATACAAAAGCCAATACGGCAAACAAAGCACCAAGAAGCCAGAGGCTTGCATCGAAAGCGAGCGCCGCAAGCATGATCGCGCTGCGCCCCGCGACTTTAAGGATGGCACGCGTGCGGCTGCCTTCTTTCTCTGCAAGCTTGGCGATACGTGTGATGTCGCGCGGCTCCTTGGCTATCTTCAGAGAATCCAGTGCTGCACGGCCACCGGCGGCCTTTTCGACACGGCCGACGTCGCGGACCAGCTGCAGCAGGCCACCGGCCCGTTCGATCTTTGCGGTATCTCGTGCGGCGCGCGCCGCGGCCGGGAAACTGGTTTGCTGCACCATGCGGCCCAGACTCTCGGTGAACTCGACACCCAGTCGTCCGGTCTTGCGCGCGGCCTTCACAAGCGTGACGCCGGCACGCGCCGGAGCCGCAGCTCCGAACGTCGCATACGTGCCGGCCGTAATCGCGATGCCGGTTGCTGCAAGACCCAGTACCAGCCGATCAACTTGCTCGCCGCGAACATACCGCGTGCCTTCGCGCAGGGCGTCACGGATATCGCCGAACACGAACAGGTCGCCTAGGGTCGTGCCGGCAAGTGACGCCATGTCCTGGGGCTCGCCGGTCACCAGTCCGCGTGCAAAGTTTTTCGCGCGGTGCCGCATGGTCGCAGCCTCCGCCGTCGCCGCTGCAACTTTTCCCACCAGCACGAGGTCAATCGTGACATGGCGCGCCCGCGCAAGATCGATGACGCTTTGTGCGAGTTCTACATCCTCCGCAGCCAATGCAGCCTCGATTTCCCGCTGGGCTGCCGCCGCATCGAATGTGCCATCGAGCGCCCGGCTCGCTATGCGCACAGGATCATCGAGACCCGACAAGGCATCAGCCGCGCGCGGTATGGCATAGACGGCCACCGCCGCAAACAGGACCGTCGCAAGCAAGGTGATCCCGATGCGCGGCTTGCGCATGACGTTTTGCGTCGCTGGTTCCAAACCCACTCTCCCGATGCCGCTCTGCCGGACAACCAAGGCGTTTCAGCGGCAGCAACATCCCGCGTTTGCGATGGAGCTAGGCATTGTACAGGCTCCCCGCTATGGTGCCGCCGGAACTTCGCCGCGCGATCCGCGGCAGCGAGAGGAATTGCTATGGCGGAACATATCGTCCCCCACTTCCACAACGACCCTGGGGTGCCGGTGATCGAGATCGGTGCCAGGGAGTTCATGTGCGTCGGGGCGACGCCACCTCACGATCATCCCCATGTTTTCCTCGACATGGGCGAGGGTAAGGACATCATCTGCCCGTATTGCTCGACGCTCTATCGATACGACCCGGCACTTGATTCGCATTCGGCGCGCCCGCCGGAATGTGCATCGCCGCATTCCGCCACCGCCTGAGCCTGATCGGATAAGCCATGGCGCCGCCGCGTCATGTCATCATCGCCGGCGGCGGAATTGCCGGCCTGACGTCGGCGCTACTGCTCGCACGCGCGGGCATGCGCGTGACCGTCCTGGAGCAAACCGCCAAGCTGGAGGAAACCGGCGCCGGCTTGCAGCTTTCACCCAATGCCAGCCGCGTATTGATCGCGCTGGGCCTGCGCGAGCGGATCGAAGCGGCCGCTGTCAAACCCCAAGCCATCCGCGTGATGGCCGGCGGCTCGGGACGTGAGATTGCGCGTATTCCTTTGGGTGACGACGCCGAACGGCGCTACGGCGCACCGTACTGGTCAATCCATCGCGGAGACCTGCAAGCGGCGCTCACCGATGCGGCGAATGATACTCTCGACGTGACGCTTGAGCTGGGCGTACGCGTGGAGGAGTTTGCCGCCCACGTTAGGGGTGTGAGCGTCCTCGGCAGGCGCGGTTCGCAGGTGCTCGACGAGCGCTGCATCGCCCTGATTGGTGCTGACGGTATCTGGTCAACAGTTGCTGAGCGCCTGCAGAGTCAGCAACCGCCGACGTTCCGGCATCGCACGGCCTGGCGCGCCCTCGTCCCGGTCGAGTCGGTGCCAGCCGAATTTCGCCAGCCCTTCATTCATCTCTGGCTTGGCCACGACGCGCATCTGGTCCACTACCCGGTGAAGTCCGGCCGCCTCATCAACATTGTCGGCATCGTTCGCGACAAGTGGAACGAGCCAGGCTGGTCGGCCGACGGCGATCGCACTGAGGTGCTCCGCCACTTTGTTCGCTGGACCTGGTCGGAAAAGGCACGTGCGCTTATTGCAATTCCTGATCGCTGGCTGAAATGGGCGCTCTTTGACCGCAAGGTCCCATTCCGCGGAGGACGCGTGCCGGTGACGCTGATCGGGGATGCCGCCCACCCGATGCTGCCGTTTCTCGCTCAAGGTGCTGCAATGGCGATCGAAGATGCTGCCGTGCTCGCTGACATGCTTGCCAAGTATCTTGATGATCCGTCCGACGCGCTCCGCGCCTATGAGGGCGCGCGTTGGCACCGGACGATGCGCACCCAACAAGCCGCCCGTCGCCAGGCGCGCATTTATGGGCTGACGGGGCCTGAAGCCTTCGTGCGCAATTTGGCGATGCGAGGAATGGGCGGAGAAAAGCTGCGCGCGCGCTACGATTGGCTCTATAGTTGGCGGCCTCCACAACGTTTCGAGATCGCATAGAATGTTGTTTCCTTCGACCGTCGCCGGCAGCCTGCCAAAACCCTCCTGGCTCGCCGAACCGAACAAGCTGTGGCCGCAATGGCGGCTGCAGGGCGAGGAGCTCGCCGCCGCCAAGCTCGATGCCACATTACTTGCAGTCAAATGGCAGGAGGACGCCGGCATCGACATTGTCTGCGACGGCGAAATGTCGCGTCAGCATTTTGTGCATGGCTTTCTCGAATATATCGACGGAATCGACTTCGCGCACAAAGTCGAGATGGGAATCCGCGCGGACCGCTACAAAGCAATGGTGCCGGTCGTGCGCGGTGAACTTAAATTGAAGGGACGCGTACATCAGCCCGAAGCGCGGCACGCGCGCGCACACACCAAGCGCAAGCTGAAGATCACCCTGCCCGGCCCAATGACGATTTCCGATACCATCGCGGACTCGCACTACGGCGACAAGGTGAAGATGGCGATGGCCTTCGCCGGCCTGCTGAACCAGGAAGCGCGAGCACTCGAGAAAGACGGCGTTGACGTTATTCAGTTCGATGAGCCGGCTTTCAACGTGTTCATGGACGACGTCGCCGGGTGGGGTATCGAGGCGATGCACCGTGCCATTGACGGGCTCAAGTGCAAGACCGCCGTGCACATCTGCTACGGGTACGGCATCAAGGCCAACATCGACTGGAAGAATTCTCTTGGCGAAGAGTGGCGGCAATACGAGAAGTTTTTCCCGGCGCTTGCCAAAAGCAGGATCGGCCAGGTCTCGCTGGAATGCATCAACTCGCACGTGCCTCTGAATCTGTTGTCGCTCCTGGACGGCAAAGACCTGCTTGTCGGCGTGATCGACGTGGCAACGGACAAGGTTGAGACGCCCGAGCAAGTGGCGGAAGTAATCGGGAACGTGACGAAGGTGGCGCCAAAGGAAAAGATCATCGCCTGCACGAATTGCGGCATGGCGCCGATGCGGCGCAATATCGCCGAGGCGAAGCTGAAGGCGCTCGGGGCCGGTGCAGCGCTGGCGCGACAGAAGTTCGGCTGACTACCTGCCCGCGCGTCCCATCACATCCATAAGCTCGGCAACTTTGCGGCGCTGGTCGGCTCTGTTGCCGCTTTTGATGGCGTGATCAACGCAATGCGCGACGTGATCGCGCAGAATTTCTTCTTCCACCCGGCGCAATGCCGCGCGGACCGCGCCGACCTGCGTCACAATATCGATGCAGTAGCGCTCGTCCTCGACCATGCGGGCCAGTCCACGCACCTGACCTTCGATCCGGCTCAGCCGCTTGAGAGTTGCCGCCTTGCTGTTCTTTGCCATCAAGTTTATATACCCCCTAGGGGTATTTAAGACAAGACACGGTACAATTGGTGACATCAGAACATCACCATCATCACGACAACGCAGCCGAGGGTGTCATCGACCCCGTATGCGGCATGACGGTCGATCCGCACACCGCGAAACATCGCGCCGACTATCAGGGACATACCTATTGTTTTTGCTCCGCCGGTTGCCGCACAAAATTTGCTGCGGATCCGCAAAAATATCTGGGCGCGCGCCAAGCCGAAACCGTGCCGGAAGGCACCATCTACACCTGTCCAATGCATTCGCAGATTCGGCAGGTCGGGCCCGGTTCCTGCCCAATCTGCGGCATGGCGCTCGAGCCGGAAATCGCCGGCACTGAAGTCGGACCCAATCCCGAACTCGTCGACATGACGCGCCGGTTCTGGATCGGCCTCGTGCTCAGCCTGCCCGTGGTGGCGTTAGAAATGGGCGGCCATCTCACGAACCTGCACATGTTGTTGGGGAAGAACCTCTCGAACTGGATCCAGTTCGTGTTGGCGACGCCGGTCGTTTTGTGGGCGGGCTGGCCATTTTTCGTCCGCGGGTGGCAATCGCTGCTCACGCGGAACCTCAACATGTTCACGCTGATCGCCATGGGCACGGGGGTCGCCTGGCTTTACAGCGCGGTGGCGGTATTGATGCCCAACCTGTTTCCTGCGGCGTTCCGTGACGCCGAGGGTACGGTTGCCGTTTATTTCGAGGCGGCCGCGGTCATCACAGTGCTGGTGCTCCTTGGCCAGGTGCTGGAATTGCGCGCGCGCGAGGCGACTTCCGGCGCGATCCGCGCCCTCCTCGATCTCGCCCCCAAGACGGCGCGCCGCGTGAAAGGTGACGGCAACGATGAGGAGGTCTCGCTCGACACGATACAGGTGGGCGACCGGTTGCGCGTGCGTCCCGGCGACAAGGTCCCGGTGGATGGCGTCGTCCTCGAAGGTCGCTCGGCGCTCGATGAATCCATGGTGACGGGCGAATCCATGCCGGTGACCAAGGAGAAAGATGCGCGTGTGATCGGCGGCACGATCAACAAGTTCGGAAGCTTCGTGATGCGCGCCGACAAGATCGGCCGCGACACCTTGCTGTCCCGGATCGTGCAGATGGTGGCATCGGCACAGCGCAGCCGAGCACCAATCCAGCGGCTCGCCGATCAGGTCTCCGCCTGGTTTGTGCCGACGGTTATAGCGGTGGCGCTCATCGCGTTCGCGGCCTGGGCAGCCTTTGGTCCGGAGCCGCGCTTCGCTTTCGGCCTGGTCGCCGCAGTGAGCGTGCTGATCATCGCCTGCCCTTGCGCGCTGGGCCTGGCGACGCCGATGTCGATCATGGTGGGCGTCGGCCGCGGCGCGCAGGCTGGCGTGTTGATCAAGAATGCCGAGGCTCTCGAGCGCATGGAAAAAATCGACACGCTTGTGATCGACAAGACCGGCACACTCACCGAAGGCAAGCCGAAGGTCGTGGCTGTCAAGCCTGCGCCCGGATTTGACGAGACGCAGGTGTTGCGGCTTGCCGCCAGCGTCGAGCGCGGCAGCGAACATCCCCTGGCAGCGGCGATCGTCGCTGCCGCGGCCGAGCGCAAGCTTGAACTTCTGCCTGTGCGGGACTTTGACTCACCGGTCGGAAAAGGCGTGACCGGGATCATCGAGGACAAGCGGCTCGTGCTCGGTAATGCCAGATTTCTTGCTGAATTGAATATCGATACATCCGCTCTCTCTGCCGAAGCCGAGCGTCTGCGCGGCGATGGCGCCACCGCCATTTTCCTTGCTGTGACCGGCAAGCTCGCCGGCGTCATTGCCATTGCCGACCCGGTCAAGGCGACGACACCCGACGCATTGCGTGCTCTCGCCGCTGAAGGTATCCGCGTGGTCATGCTCACCGGCGACAATCGGACCACCGCGCAGGCGGTAGCGCGCCGTCTCGGCATCGCCGAGGTGGAGGCCGAAGTGCTGCCTGATCAGAAAAGCGCGATCGTCGAAAAATTGCACCGGGAGAGCCGGGCCGTGGCAATGGCCGGCGACGGCGTCAATGACGCCCCTGCCCTTGCGGCAGCCGAAGTCGGCATCGCCATGGGAACGGGTGCTGACGTGGCCATAGAAAGCGCGGGCATCACCCTTCTCAAGGGCGACCTCACCGGGATCGTAAAAGCGCGCGCACTTTCTCTCGCCGTGATGCGCAACATCCGGCAGAACTTGTTCTTTGCCTTCATCTACAATGCGGTCGGCGTGCCTGTCGCGGCGGGCGCCCTCTATCCTATCTTCGGCGTATTGCTGTCGCCAATCATTGCAGCAGCCGCAATGGCACTTTCATCGGTCAGCGTCGTCGGCAACGCACTGCGCCTCCGCCGCGTGAACCTTTGAACGCTAAAAGACGGCGAGATATTTCAGCAACGACAGCACGCCGATAATGATGACGATGACGCGAACGATTTGTTTCGCTCGTCCATCGATCGGCAGCATGTTGATGAGATAGAGAACCAGGATAATGACAAGAAACGTAATAAGAATGCTGATCAGTAGTCCCATGCCAGCCCCCTTGTAATGCCACGTCCGTGGCGGGTTCCACGGCTACAAGTTCCGCAAGCCTATAAAAGTTCCATTGGCGGGACGGTCGCTGGTCAGCGTATGGCCTGGTCGCTCACGTGCGCACCTGAAGCGGCATCCGGGCTGAATTTGCATTTCTTTTCGGCCGACGTCCTGTGTATCTCGTTTATCAGGCCGCGCAATTGCAGATATTCTGGCCGGTAAGCGATCGTGCTCACGAAACGACCACTCGTATCCGGCCCAACCTTCGCCATCAATCCTTCAAGCTCGCGCTGACGAGCGCCGATCGCCTGAGCCGCCTCGGCAAGCTCCTTGCAGCCATAAAGTTGGTATCTGTCGGGTTGAACCAGAAAGCGCCCCGACGCGTCGTCGGACGCCGCGCAACCGGAGAGTAGAGCGCTTGCGACCGCGCCTATCATCAGCGGGATTCTGGTAGTCATTGCAGAGACCTATCTCACGATTCTGGCATTGCGGTGGAACGGTCCGGTGCAAACATCACTTTCGGACAGTAGAACCCGCGCGAGCTCGGCGGCGATGGACACAGCCGACGGCGTATCCGAATGCACGCATACAGTGGTCGCTTTGACCGGAATATCCCTGCCCGTCGTCGTGGTCACAGCCTGATCCCGCATCATGCGCAAAACGCGTGAAGCGGCCTGAGCGGGGGCGACCGCGTCGTGCACGCGGCTCAAAATGAGGTTGCCTTCGCCGTCATATTCAAGATCAGCATAAAATTCAGGAACAAACTCGATACCCTTGTCCTGATAGGCTTTTTCGTGCGCCGTGAAGGCCATTCCAAGAATGGGCACGCCGAATGGCAAGACGGCGTCAGCAATGGCGGCGGCGATCTTTTCGTCGCGGGCCGCCATGCCATAGAGCGCGCCGTGCGGTTTGACGTGGTTGAGCGGCATGCCCTCAGCATCGAGAAACGCTTTCAAGGCACCGACCTGATATGTCACGAAGTCTGCTACCTCCTCCGGTGAAATGACCATGGCCCTGCGGCCGAAGCCCTGGAGGTCCGGCAACGACGGATGCGCCCCGACCTTGACCGAATGCTGCTTTGCAAGGCGCACCGTCGCGCGCATCGTCGGCGGGTCGGACGCGTGAAACCCGCAGGCGACGTTGGCCAGATCGATGTGCGGCATCATCGCCGCATCGTCACCGATGCGATACAGGCCAAAACCTTCGCCCATGTCGCAATTGATGGTCAGCCGCATGCGCAGGCCTCAGCACCGCCGTGCTCTCTGTTTCGGTTGTTCTTCATTGGCTTGTCACCATCTCGTTGCCGATTTGATTGGTGCGGACGGAGGGACTCGAACCCTCACGGGAAATCTCCCAAGGGATTTTAAGTCCCTTGCGTCTACCATTCCGCCACGTCCGCGTGGCAAAGCTCAATTCACCCGCCGGCGCGCGGCGAGTGAAGCCCACGCGGCGGCGGTCACGCTAGCTCGATAAGATGTGTCCCCAGGACGACTGCCAGTCCTTGCCACCGGCGTCGGTCACCTTGCCGTCCTTTTCGAAAAATTTGTTCGGCACCTGGAAAATCGCAATCATCGTCCCGCCCTTGGGACACCAGGCGACGTGCCGGCTGCCCGCCGGACGCCAAACGAATTCGCCGGGCCCGACTTCGAGGCCAGTGTCAGGCCCTTCCTTGTCGACCAGCGAACCTTCCAGCACGTAAGTCTGCTCAATGAGCACGTGTTCATGATCCGGCAAAGTCGCACCGGGCTCCATCTTGATCAACACCGTCGCAAGTCCGCTCTTGGGATCAAAGAGCAAGGTCTTCGTCTGGCAACCAGGAAAGCGCATTTTCTCCCATGGAAGATCGTGCGGGCGCACGTGATGCGAGCGCTTGTCATCACGAGGCTTGGCGTTTTCCGCCTTGGCATTTACGTTCATCGGTATCCTCCCCTGCGGGGCGTTTCAGCAACGATACACTGAACTGGGTCAATTGCTCAATTTGATGTTGGCCTGATCCACGATCTTACCGAACTTTGTGCGTTCGGCATCCACAAACGCCTTGAATTCGGCAACCTTCATGACCTTCGGCACAATGCCCTGCGGCAACAGCTTGCCGGAGATCGCAGGATCATTCAGGGCGGTATTGATGATGCCGTTCAGGCGCTCGACAATTGCCGGCGGCGTTCCAGCCGTTCCAAAAACGGCGAACCAGTTAAGCAGCTCGTAATCCGCGAGCCCGGGCGAACCCTCGCTCAATGGTGCAACCTCGGGCAGTTGCGGCATCCGTTCGCGCGAGGTCACCGCGACCGCGCGGATCTTGCCGCCCTGTATCAGCGGCAAGGCCGCCGCCAGACTGGAAAAGCTCATCGTTATCGCACCGGTTGCGACGTCCGTAACCGCGGGCGCCGAGCCGCGATATGGCACGTGCAACACTTTGGTGCCCGCCATCGTGTTCATCAGCTCGCCGGCAAGCTGCTGCGGATTACCAACACCCGATGACGAGAACGAGAGTTTTCCCGCATTTTCCTTGATGTATGCGATCAATTCTTTCGGATTGTGCACCGGCGTCGTGCTCGCAACGACAACCACACAAGGCACGATGCCGATGAGCGCGATCGGTACCAATTCCTTCGCCGGGTCGTAGGCCATCTTTTCCTTGAAAAGGAAATGATTGATTGCAACCTCGCCCGATGCGCAGGCAAGCAACGTGTATCCGTCAGGCGCAGCCTTGGCGACCGCGCCGGTCGCCAGCATGGCGCTAGCGCCGGTCCGGTTTTCGACGATGATAGGCTGACCGAGCGCCGCCTTCAGCGGCTCCTGCAACAGCCGCGCGACGATATCGACACCACCCCCGGCCGCATAGCCGACCAGAATATGCACCGGCTGGCTTGCATAGGTCGATTGCGCACCGGCATGGGATGCAGCCGCGGTCATTGCGGCAGCGCCCGCGCCGGCGAGTAGATGACGTCGTGTCAGCATTGTGATTCCTCCAGAGTGTTATTTTTTTATCAGTCGCCCCCCTCGCGGATCGGCGGCTGGAACGCCAAGCCCGTATCCCAAGGGAAATAGATCCAGGTGTCCTGCGACACCTCCGTAATGAAAGTGTCGACAAGCGGCCGCCCCATCGGCTTCGCATAAACAGTCGCAAAGTGAGCGTCCGGCAGGAGATCGCGAACGACACGCGCCGTCTTTCCGGTATCGACAAGATCATCCACGATCAGCACACGCTTTCCCTGCGAATGGAGCGCAACCACTTCCGGCGCAATGCCTTTGAGAACCGACAGATCGCCCTGATTCTTGTAGTCGCGATAGCTCACGACACACACTGTTTCGATCATTCGCACGTTGAGTTCGCGCGCGACGATCGCCGCCGGGACCAGACCGCCGCGCGTGATGCAGACAATCGCCTCGAATGGCCCCGATGCGTGCAAGCGCCAGGCGAGCGCGCGAGAGTCGCGATGAAACTGATCCCAGGACACCGGGAAAATTTTTTCGGGACGAGGCGTCTCTATGGGCAATTTCGCCATGGTGCATCAGCGCGCTGGAGGAAGCTGCGCTTTGACCTTCTGGAGCATGCCCTCGACTTCAGCCTTCACGACAGCAAGCTCGCCGGCATCACGGGAGCGCACGACAATATTCGTGTTCGGCCCGTTTTTTTCGTCAATGAAAGGATAGCTGCCAATGATCGTCGACGGATGCGCTTTGGCGATAGCGCCGAGCTCAGTGCCAACATCACCTTCCTTGGCATCGGCACGGATCGTCTCCGACAGCAACTTGGTGCCCGTCTTGAGTTTCGAAGCCACTTCATCGAGCATGCCCTGCATCACCGCAGGAATTCCCGCCATGGTGATGACGTTGCCGATCCAGAATCCGGGCGCTCCCGAGACCTTGTTCGCGACCAGCGCGGCGCCTTTTGGAATGCGCGCCATCCGCAGACGCGCCTCGTTTAGCTCGCCGCCGGTTTTTGCCAGCCGCTCTTTCAGAATGGCGACGGCCTCGGGGTGAAGCTCAAGCGCGACGCCAAACGCCTCCGCTACGCAATCAGCCGTGATGTCGTCATGGGTGGGACCGATCCCGCCGGTCGTGAACACATAGGTATATTTTGCGCGCAACGCGTTAAGTGCATCGACGATCGCAGCAGCCTCGTCCGCGACCACCCTCACCTCTTTGAGATCGATTCCGATCGCGGTGAGGTAGTCGGCGATGTAGCCGATATTCTTGTCCTTCGTCCGGCCCGACAAGATCTCGTCGCCAATCACCAGCACGGCCGCGGTGATGATGTCGGGGTTGCTGCTCATGACGGTATCCTGTGGGCGACCCAGAAGACGTAGCGTGACCCCGGCACCCGCTCAAGCCACCCGCCGCGGCGTTTTCCGTTCGGGTTCGCGCCCTTGTTTGCGGTACCGCTAACATGCGGTTTTAATAGTATTTTTCGCGTCCCGAAAAGATGGTTTGGCGATGCAACAGACCGTCGCGATACACGTTGCAACAACCGGCTGCCCGGCGGAAAGTTTGACCCTATGACCTATTGCTGCGGAATTCTCGTTCGCGCCGGGCTCGTGATGGTTGCCGATACGCGCACCAACGCAGGTCTCGACAATATTTCCACGTTTCGCAAACTGCACGTCTACACGCAGCCGGGTGAGCGCATCATGGCGCTTGCCTCCGCGGGCAACCTCTCGGTCAGCCAGTCGGTTCGTTCGACATTGACCGAGGGCATAGAGAACGCTGAGACCGGCGAGGCCGAAACGCTGATGAACGCGCCGACGATGTTTCAGGCCGCGCAACGGATCGGGCGCGCGATAACAAAAGTGCAGCACGTCGAAGGCAAGGCGCTGGCCGCGGCGCACATTGAGCACGACATTTCCTTTCTGTTCGGCGGTCAGATCAAGGGCAGCCGTCTGCAGCTTTTCATGATCTACTCGGCCGGCAATTTCATCGAGTGCACGATAGACACGCCCTATCTGCAGATTGGTGAACATAAATACGGCAAGCCGGTGCTCGATCGCGCCATCGCCTACGACACCGATCTTTATGACGCGCTGAAGATCGGACTGATTTCGATGGACTCCACCATGCGCTCCAATCTCGGAGTCGGTTTGCCGATCGACCTTCTTGTCGTGCGCCCGGATGTCTGTGATGCCGAGGTCAACTACCGGATCGAACCGGGCGAGCCCTATTTCCAGGATTTGCGAACCCGCTGGTCGGCCGCCTTGCGCGCCGCCCACATCTCGATCCCGCGTCCGCCGTATCGTGGCTCCGGCGGAAGTTGAGGAAGATCAAATTTTACAAGGGGATATGCTATGCGGTGTTGCTTTACATTTACCGTCAGTTAACAGAACCGGGCGAATTGCCTGTTCTCACCGCTAACTGGCCCTCACTCCAGCAAAACGAAAGCGAATAGCAAGCTTTGTTCCCTAGCTTCCCGCCAGAAAACGCTAATGGGCAGGACGCTTTAAGGGACTCCTATCGTGCCGGCTGTCGCTCATCCGCGTGCACCCGACACGCGGCCATACACCAGTTGGGATCGCGCTCGCCTGAGCGTCGTCGTGCCCATTGGGGTGACCGTCGCCGTCGCCATCGTCTGCATCGTCGTCGCCGTGCTGTCGTCCGCCCAGCGTGCCGACATCGTCGCTGTCGATCATGAGAAGCAACTGTTCTCGCGCGCGATCACGAACTACGGCGAACGCGTATTGCGCGAAGTCGAAAGCGTGGCGTCCGCTGCCGCCACCATCCAGAACATCCGGCGCTCGTTCGACCCGGCCTGGGCCAAGGATCGGGTCGGCAACTGGCTCGAGACCTATTTCGATCACGACTACGTCTTCATTTTCAATCGCAACGACGAGTTGATCTACTCGCTGCTCGGCAGCCGCGCCGCCGACGCCAAATGGATGGCCAGCGCGCGCGATGATTTCGCGTCGGTGATCGAATACATGCGCGGGCGCGACTCGCGGCTGCACGGCGCTATCCGTCTCAACCACCCGAATCTCACCGAAGGCGGTGCGCATCCCCAATCGGCGGTGATCCGCCGGGTGATGGGCAAGCCGGCGGTCATCGCGGCGGTCGCCGTGGGTCCCGTCGACGGGATCCCTCAATCTGTCGACGGCGATGCGCCGATCATCATGTCTGTGAAATTCATCGATGAGGCAGCGCTCGGCAGCATCGCAACGCAGCTCCGGCTCGTGAACCTGCGCAAGATCGACCAGGTGCCGGTGCCGCAAAGCGACCTCAACTACGACCTGACCGGTCCGGACGGCAGCGTGATCGCGCGCTTTGCCTGGACACCGAAACAGCCCGGCGCCGAGATCGTCCACAACGTGGTGCCGTTCGTCGCCGTCGCGCTGACCGGCTTCGCCCTGCTGGCGGCCTTCGTGCTGCGCTACATGCGCCGTACGGCCGCCGCGATCGCCGCCGGCGAGTCGCGCCTGCGCCATCTCGCGATGCACGATCCGCTCTGCGGGCTGCCGAACCGTATCTTCTTCGGGGAGCGTCTTGAGGCCGTGATCGAAGAGGTCCGCAACGGCAGCGCGCCTGCGGCTGTGTTCTATATCGACCTCGACCACTTCAAGGACGTCAACGACACGCTGGGGCATCATGTGGGCGACGAGCTTATCCGCAACGTGACCTTGCGGCTGTCGCATACATTGCGCGGCGGCGATCTCGTCGCTCGCCTTGGCGGTGACGAGTTTGCGGTGATCTCCTCGGTCGCGGGCGACAACGAGAAGATGATACTGCTCGCACAGCGCATCATCTCGGCAATCTGCTCTCCATACGCGATCAGCGGGCAAAACATCATCATCGGAGCTTCGATCGGCATCGCGGTCATCGACAAGAACTGCGGGACCGCGACCGACATCATGCGTTATGCCGACATGGCGCTCTATCGCGCCAAGAACGAAGGGCGCAACCGGGCCTGCATCTACGACGCGGCGATGAATGCCGACCTCTCCACACGCAAGCTGCTCGAGGCGGACCTGCGCGAAGCGATCGACTCCGACCAGCTGCAGCTGCTGTATCAGCCAGTGGTCAACAAGAGCGGCGATACCGTGGTTGGCGTGGAGGCGCTCTGCCGCTGGAAACATCCGACCCGCGGCGAGATCCCCCCGACCGAATTCATCGCGATTGCCGAGCACAGCGGATTGATCATTGATCTTGGCAACTGGGTGCTGCGTCGCGCCTGCGTCGATGGCAGGGCATGGCCGGAATTGACCATTGCGGTCAACGTTTCGTCGCTGCAGTTCCGCCGCATGGACTTCGTCGACGTGGTCGAGCGCATCCTGAAGGAAACGAATTTCGATCCCGCTCGGCTTGAACTCGAGCTGACCGAAAGCGTGCTACTCGGCAATGTCGACACGGCCGAAACCGCGATGGTCCGTCTCAAGGCGCTGGGCGTACGGCTGGCGCTCGATGATTTCGGCACCGGCTATTCAAGCTTGCTCTATCTGCGGCGCTTTCCGTTCGACAAGCTTAAGATTGACCGCAGTTTCGTGCGCTCGATCGAGAAGGCCGCGGACGCCGCCGCCATTGTGCACGCGATCGTCAGCCTCGGCCGTGGCCTCGGAATGAAGGTCACCGCCGAAGGCGTCGAAACGGCCGACCAGCAACTGTTCCTGCGTGCGGCCGGGGTGCACTCCATGCAGGGCTACCGCTTCGGGCGGCCGGTCAGCATTGCCGAAATTTCGGCGCGCCTGCAGGCAACAGGCGCTTTTCAGCCCCACGAAATTCCCGCAGCGCTGGCGAGCTGATCCCGGCACACGCAAGGACAACCCGGTGCCGCCGGTGGTGGCGAGCGCGCGCTTTTATGATATTGCGGACGTCCTGAACTTCCCCACAAGAAAGGACATCCGATGGCTTCCGCAAAAATCGCGCTGGTGACCGGGGCAGGAACCGGCGTGGGCCGGGCAGTGGCCATTGCGCTGGCCAAGGCCGGCTACAACCTCGTCCTTGCCGGCCGGCGCAAAGAGATGCTCGACAAGGTTGCCGGCGAGATCAACGCGCTCGGCGCGCAAGCCCTGGCTGTGCCGACCGACGTGTCGAAACGAGAGTCGATTGTGTCGCTGTTCACGACAGTCAAATCGACCTTCGGCCGCCTCGATGTCCTGTTCAACAATGCCGGCATCGGCGCGCCGGCGGTGCCGCTTGAGGATCTGCCCTTTGAAACCTGGCAGAACGTGGTCGCGACAAACCTGACCGGCATGTTCCTGTGCACGCAGGAAGCCATCAAGATCATGAAGAGCCAGAACCCGCGCGGGGGGCGCATCATCAACAACGGGTCGATCTCGGCGCATGCGCCGCGGCCCTACTCGGTCGCCTATACCTCGACCAAGCACGCGGTCACGGGCTTGACGAAATCAACATCGCTCGATTGCCGAAAATACGACATCTGCTGCGGCCAGGTGGATATCGGCAATGCGGCGACACCGCTGACGGAGCGCATGGTTCAGGGCGAGGGCGTGCTGCAGCCGGACGGCCGCAAGATGATCGAGCCACGCATGGAGGCCGATCACGTCGGCAACGCGGTCGTCTACATGGCGAGCCTGCCGCTCGACACCAACGTCCTGTTCATGACGGTGATGGCCAACACGATGCCGTTCGTCGGAAGAGGCTGATGGCGTGGAAGCGCTGCACGCATGGCATGAGTTCTATCTGCTCGTCGGCACCGCCGCCGCGACTGTGCTTGCGCTGCTGTTCGTCGCCGTGTCGCTTGGCGCCGGTTACCTGACCAGCCAGCATCAGGCGCCGACGCGTACCTTCATGAGCCCGGTGGTGATCCATTTTACCAGCGTGTTTTTCGTCGCCGCCGTCTGCCTGATCCCGTCGCATGGGCCGGTTTTCTTTTCGGCGTTGATTGCGGCGACGGCGGTTGTTGGCATCGCCGTGTCCGCGGTCACCTCGGTGCAGGTCATACGCACGGACTGGACACAATACGTACCGGACTATTTCGCGTATGGGCTGCTGCCGGCAGTCGCCTATCTCACGTTGCTGATCTCGGGCGTCATGATCTACGCCGCAATGAATTACGCGCCCGAAGTGCTGGCCGGCGCGCTGCTTGCGCTGACGATTGTGAATATCCGCAACGCATGGGACCTCACGTTGTCCATGGTACGGCACCACGCCGACGAACGGCGATCGAAATAGCCGAGCACTGCGGAGCCTTTGCCTAGCGGCGGCCAGTCAGGCTGCCAAGAAATCCGCGCATGAGCGCCTTGCCGACCTGAGTCCCGACCTGCGAGGCGACCGAACGGGCAACCTGTTTGACGACCACCTCGCTGGTCGACATGCGGCGCGAGCGGCCGCCCGACGAACCACCACCGAGGACTCCTCCTAGGACATCGGTCCAACCACCGCCGGAGGATGGAGGAGGAGCCGCCGGCTCCGCACCTTTGCGGCCACGTTGAGGCGCCGCTTCAGGTGCATCGGCACGTCCCTGCACCCGGCGCTGCAATATCTCGTAAGCGGATTCCGGATCGATGGTCTTGTCGTATTTGCCGCGGATCGGGCTCTTGGCCATGACAGCTTTGCGTTCCGCGCCAGTCACCGGGCCGAGGCGGGCGGAAGGTGGGCAGATCAGCGCGCGTTCGACCATCGACGGCGTACCGTTGCCTTCCAAAAACGACACAAGCGCCTCGCCCTTGCCCAGCTCCGTGATCACTTTTGCCGTATCGAGCTTCGGATTGGGGCGGAATGTTTCCGCCGCCGCCCGGACCGCCTTCTGGTCACGCGGCGTGAAAGCCCGCAGCGCGTGCTGGGCGCGGTTGCCAAGTTGCGCCAGCACCTTGTCAGGTACGTCGAGCGGATTCTGCGTGACGAAATAGATTCCGACGCCTTTGGAGCGGATGAGCCGCACCACCTGCTCGATCTTGTCGAGCAAGTTTTTCGGCGCCTCGTTGAACAGCAGGTGCGCCTCATCAAAGAAGAAAACAAGCTTGGGCTTGTCGAGATCGCCCACCTCCGGCAACGTTTCGAACAGCTCCGACATGAGCCACAGCAGGAAAGTGGCGTAGAGCCGCGGGTTCTCCATCAGCTTGTCGGCCGCAAGAACATTGATGATGCCACGGCCGTTGCGGTCGGCGCGCATCATGTCTTCGAGCTTGAGTGCCGGTTCGCCGAAGAATTTAGCGCCACCCTGGTTCTCCAGCACCAGAAGCTGGCGTTGCACCGAACCGACCGTCGCCGTCGCAACGTTGCCGTACTTCGCGCCGACCTCTTTTGCATTCTTGGACAGATAAGAGAGGAGCTCGCGCAGATCCTTGAGATCGATCAATCCCTTGTTTTCAGCATCGCTCGATCCGAATTCATCATCCGCGAAACGAAACGCGATATTGATGATACCTTCCTGCACATCATTGAGATCGAGCATCCGTGAGATCAGCAACGGGCCCATCTCGAAAACAGTCGTGCGGATCGGATGCCCTTGCTCGCCGAACAGGTCCCAAAACACGACCGGGAATTCGTCGGTCTGATATTTGAAGCCGACGTCTGTTGCGCGCTTGACCAGGAAGTCCTTCGCTTCGCCGGGCTCGGCGATACCTGACAAATCGCCTTTAATGTCGGCAGCAAATACCGGGACACCGGCGCGCGCGAAACCTTCCGCCAGCACCTGCAGCGTTACGGTCTTTCCCGTGCCGGTCGCACCGGTGACAAGTCCATGGCGGTTGGCAAACTTGAGCGTGAGATATTCCGGCTTCTTGCTCTTGCCGACGAAGATTTGGTCTTCCCGGAATACGCCAGCCATCACTTCACCCGTTGGTTGCGCGGTTTCGCCTAAGCCGTCTGATTGTAAAGAATAGTCGGTCTGTTGGGGCGCTTATTCAAGCGCCCTCACCTCGACCTTGGTTCCGGCTTTTACCTTTCCAAGAGTCTTCACGTCGCCGAGTGCCCTCGCAAAGACATTGCAGGGGCTCGCGAGCCTCGTCTCGTTGCCTTGGCTGATTGGCGTGCGTCCGAAGCCGAGCGCGATCGCTGGTCCCTCCGGCCAATAGGCGATTTCGCCGGGTGTGACCACGGCGCGCGCATTTCCTTCGCGCTTCACCTCGACCGGCACATCGAAGTAGACCTCCTCGCCCCAGGTCAGCGCGGACGAGGAGATCGGCAGCGCCGCGGCGATCGCCTTGGCGGTTGGTGTGTCGAGTAACTCGGCATCCAAAGTGAGCGTGCCGAAATCAAAGCGGATACGCGCCAATGCATTCTCCGGTGAGCTGAGGCTTCCCCCTCATTCTCACGAGTGGCGCGAGCTTGGCAACGCGCACCTTGGCCGCGGCTTGCCCGCGGATGTCGCGTCTAATGCAGGCGAAATTCGGCGTTGATACCCCGGAGTTCGGCCGGCTTGATCAACTTGCAGTGCGCGACGCGCACGGAATGCAGCGGCCCTTCCAGTTTTTCCTTCCAGAAAGCCAGAAAACGATGCAGCTCGGGGAATTCCGGGAACAGGTCGTAGTTCTGCCAAACGTAAGACTGCAGCAGCCAGCGATGGTCGGGGCGGCGGTACAGGATGTGCGCGGTCGTCAGGCCGTAACCACTCACTTGTTTACGGAAATCCTCTGAAACCATTTCGTCCTCCGTGCGAGTCGGACTTCAAGTTTCCGTTTCCGGCACTCTCCATTGCAAGCCGAAAAGGTAAACAAGTTGTTTAAAATCAAAGCGGTAGCAGCAAGCGACCTCTTCTGCTAACAACCCTGCAGCGGCCCTGACGCCGTCCGCCCGAGGCAACGTGAGGGCGCTTAGGGCTGTTCCCATCACTTCGCCGTTAACCATTGCAGCGACAGTCTTTTCAGTAGTTGTTGGCACTCGCCTGCAATGAGTGCTAAAAAGTTTTCCGGCGCCCCTTGCGGGTAAAAAATCGCCACCCATGTGGCGGCTAGGTGCTGGCGGGGGGACTAGTCAGCTACCAAAAAACTATATTGTCCAATAGCTTAGGAGGACTGCCATGAAGTTCCGTCCGCTTCACGATCGCGTCGTCGTCAAGCGCATCGATGCCGAGGAAAAGACCGCCGGCGGCATCATCATTCCCGACACCGCCAAAGAGAAGCCCTCGCAGGGCGAAATCATCGCCGTCGGCCCCGGGGGCCGCGACGAAAGCGGCAAGCTGATCCCGATTGATCTCAAGGTCGGCGACACCGTGCTGTTCGGCAAATGGTCGGGCACAGAAGTGAAGATCGACGGCCAGGATCTCCTGATCATGAAGGAGTCCGACATCATGGGCGTGATCGAAGGCGGTTCCGCCGCAAAAAAGAAGGCCGCCTAAGGCTGCCGATCCGAAATTCAGATTAGAGGAACACAGACAATGGCTGCTAAAGAAGTCAAATTTTCCGTCGACGCGCGCGACCGCATGCTGCGCGGTGTCGACATCCTCGCCAACGCGGTGAGAGTGACGCTCGGCCCCAAAGGTCGCAACGTCGTGCTCGATAAATCGTTCGGCGCTCCGCGCATCACCAAAGACGGTGTGACGGTCGCCAAGGAAATCGAGCTTGAAGACAAGTTCGAGAACATGGGCGCGCAGATGGTGCGCGAAGTCGCCTCGAAGTCGTCAGACTTCGCGGGTGACGGCACCACCACCGCCACCGTGCTGGCCGCTTCGATCGTCAAAGAAGGCTCCAAGGCGGTTGCCGCCGGCATGAATCCGATGGACCTGAAGCGCGGCGTCGATCTTGCCGTCGAGGCGATCGTCGAGCACCTGAAGGCCAACTCCAAGAAGGTCACGTCGAACGAAGAAATCGCCCAGGTCGGGACCATTTCAGCCAACGGCGACACCGAGATCGGCAACTTCCTTGCCAAGGCCATGCAAAAGGTCGGCAACGAGGGTGTGATCACCGTCGAAGAGGCGAAGTCTCTCGAGACCGAGCTCGACGTTGTCGAGGGCATGCAGTTCGACCGCGGCTACATCTCTCCGTACTTCATCACCAATGCCGACAAGATGCGGACGGAGATGGAAGACCCCTACATCCTCATCTACGAAAAGAAGTTGTCGGGACTGCAGGAGCTGCTGCCGCTGCTTGAATCGGTCGTGCAGACCGGCAAGCCGCTGCTCATCGTGGCCGAGGACGTCGAAGGCGAGGCGCTCGCCACCCTCGTCGTCAACAAGCTGCGTGGTGGCCTGAAAGTCGCAGCGGTGAAGGCGCCGGGCTTCGGCGATCGCCGCAAGGCCATGCTGCAGGACATCGCCGTCCTGACCGGTGGTCAGGCGATCAGCGAAGATCTGGGCATCAAGCTCGAGAACGTCACGGTCGCCATGCTCGGCCGCGCCAAGAAGGTGATGATCGACAAGGAAAATACCACGATCGTCAACGGTGCCGGCAAGAAGGCCGACATTGAAGCGCGCGTGTCTCAGATCAAGGCGCAGATCGAGGAAACCACCTCCGACTACGACCGCGAGAAGCTGCAGGAGCGGCTTGCGAAACTCGCGGGCGGTGTGGCGGTGATCCGGGTCGGCGGTGCAACCGAGGTCGAGGTGAAGGAGCGCAAGGATCGCGTCGATGACGCGATGCATGCGACCCGCGCCGCGGTCGAGGAAGGTATCCTGCCAGGCGGCGGCGTCGCCCTGCTGCGCTCCGTCGAAGCGCTCAAGCGTCTCAAGGTCGAAAACGATGACCAGAAGCACGGCATCGAGATCGTCCGCAAGGCGATCCAGACTCCGGCCCGCCAAATCGCGACCAATGCCGGCGCTGACGGCTCGGTCGTGGTCGGCAAGTTGCTGGAGAAGGATCAGTACTCCTACGGCTACGATGCGCAGACCGGTGAGTACGGCAATCTCATGACCAAGGGCATTATCGACCCAACCAAGGTCGTGCGTGCGGCGATTCAGAATGCGGCATCCGTGGCCGGCCTTTTGATCACAACCGAGGCCATGGTCGCCGAAGTACCGAAGAAGCAGAACGCGGCTCCGGCAATGCCGGGCGGTGGCGGCATGGGCGGCATGGATTTCTAGCCCTCCGTAGTTCAAAAAATGCAGAGGCCCGGGATTGCCCCGGGCCTTTTGCTTTTTAGGGAGCCTCGCTAAAAAGGAACGACCACACACGAGAAGGCGCGCGTTCATCCGGCGTCGCCTCGTCGCAGTGGCCGTCGTGGCGAAGACCATACTCATCGCCACTTGCAAAGAACCTTACACCACCGACATGACAGCAGCATGACACACGCGACAGGGCGAATTTACGTCGGTATCGGGGGCTGGACGTACGAGCCCTGGCGCGGCGTTTTCTACCCGAAGGGCCTGCCGCACGCGCGCGAACTTTCCTACGCCGGCGAGCACCTGACCTCAATCGAGATCAACGGCACCTTCTACCGCACCCAGACCCCGGCGACGTTTCGCAAATGGGCGTCGGAAGTACCGGACGGCTTCGTGTTTTCGGTCAAGGGGCCGCGCTATGCCGTGAACCGGCGTGTACTTTCGGAAGCCGGCGACTCGATCAGACGATTTCTCGAGTCCGGCGTGACTGAGCTCGGAACACGGCTTGGTCCCCTGCTCTGGCAGTTCACGCCTTACAAGAAGTTCGATGAGAAGGACTTCGGCGGGTTTCTCGAGCTGCTGCCGGAGACGTTCGACGGTCACAGGCTGCGCCACGTGGTCGAGGTCCGCAACGACAGCTTCAAAACTCCCGTCTTCATCACGCTGGCGCGCAAGTTCGGTGTCGGCATCGTCTACGCCGAACATGACAAGTACACCGAGATTTCAGACGTCACCGCCGATTTCGTCTACGCGCGACTCCAAAAAGGCGACGAGAAGCTCAAGGCAGGCTATCCGCCGAAGGCGCTCGATACCTGGGCTGATCGCGCGAAAACCTGGGCAAAAGGCGGCGAACCAAAGGACCTGCCACGCGTCGACAAGACATCGGCGAAAAAGCAGCTGCGCGATACTTTTATCTACTTCATTCACCAGGCGAAGCTACGCGCGCCCGCCGCAGCCGTGGCGCTGATCGAAAGGCTGAAATGAAGGCCAGGCCAAAAAACAAATCCGCGAAAGCGGCGCCCCTGTTCACGGTCGGATACGAGCAGGCCAAACCTGCCGCGGTGCTTGGTGAGCTCAAGCGTGCAAAAATCGAGTTGCTGATTGACACGCGCGCTGTCGCGGCCTCGCGCAGACCGGGCTTTTCCAAGCGTCAGCTTGCGGCTGCGCTGGACGAGGAAGGCATCAGCTATGTCCACCTGCAGAAGCTTGGCACGCCGGCCGAAGGGCGCGCCGCCGCTCGCAGCGGTGACACCGATACGCTGTGGCGCATTTACGAGAAGCACATCAGAAGCGCGGATGCGCAACGCGAGTTGCACGAACTGGTCGGGCTAATCAAATCGGGTAAGCGGATCGCCCTACTCTGCTACTGCCGCGACCCGAAGACCTGCCACCGCAGCCGCATTGTTGCGAACGTCAAAAAGAAAATGGCGGTGAAGGTCACCGACCTCATTCCTCCGCTATTCTGAATTATTCGGCAGGCTGCGGCTTACGCTGTCTACCTTCCACGCTGATGATCATCGCTACGAGAGCCAGCGTCGTAATGAACAACAGCAGGGCAATGACGGCATTCACACCCAAGACGAGCGCGAAGCCGCCACTCTCGTGCAGCAACGATATCATACCGATCGCAACGCCGGCGCTGATGAACAGCAGAAAATAGCGTACTGCGTATACGCGGCCGCGCCAGGCATCCGCCGTATATCGCGCCATGATCATGTCGTTGACGGTGACCTGTCCGTAGATCGCCGCCACCGCGATCGCGAGTGCGACCAGAAGCGCCGTGCCACCCGCATAGGCGGCCCACAGATTCCCCAGAAAACCAATGCCGGTGACGATGGCAAATATCACATGCGGCGGAACCCATTCGACCAGCCGTCCGACGCTCAATTGCGCCAGCGCCCCGCAAACCAGCACGGTCGTCGCAATGCCTCCGACGAACAAGAGTGGCAGATCCCTGGACAGCCGTTCATCGACGATTTTCGGCAGCGCGATTGTGAGGACGTTGAACGTCAATCCCGCGCTCAGCGCGATCACGATGAACAATCCGAACAGCATCACCGCAAGGCGTGGTGTGAGCGGAACCGCAGGTGAGGACACGCGCGACTTGGCCTGGTGGCGGTCGTAAGGCGTGACCCACAGATAGACGATGCCTGTGAGAACAAAGAGGACAGCCGGCACATAGAACGCTGCCCGCCAGCTCACCCAGGTGGCGAGCGCCGCGCTGATGCCGGCAGCGAGCGCGACGCCGAGATTGCCGCACACGCCGTTGAAAGCCAGCGAGCGCCCGCGCGCGTTTGTGGCTTCGATCAGCATTGCCATGCCGACCGGATGATAGATCGCTGCAAACATCCCGAGCGCGAACATGGCGACCGCCATTGTCGTAAGGTTTGGAGCCAATCCGGCAGCTGCCAGCGAAAGCCCGCAGCCGATATAGAAGGCCCCCATCATGTTGCGGCGGCTCCAGCGATCGGCGAGCCATCCCGCCGGAAGGGAGAACACGCCGAAGGCAATGAAGGCCGTGCTCGAAAGGGCGATCAGTTCGCTGTAGGAGCGCTGATAAACGACCTCCAGCCCGATCACGACCGTCGGATAGATCAGCAGCACGAAATGGTCGATCGCATGGGCCCAATTCAGGAACGCGATCGATCGCCGGCGCTCGCGATCTTCAGCTGTGTGGCGGGCTTTGGAGGTGGCACTCATTCCAAATTTCCATTCGGCGCGAAGCAGTCGTTAGCATGCATATACCCATTGCTAGAGCTTTTTCCTAACGACCCTCATCCGTTCGACTGTTGGTTGTATCAATACGATTATTTACCCTTGGATTGCAGCGATATTTTGTAACAATCCAGGGTTTGTTCCGTGAGTTGCCGGCGGCGCGTTTGGGCGGCGGTCCGTTCCGCCGCCGCTCTGTGTTTGTGCTGTGTCTGCGTGCCATTTGGTCCGGCGCGCGCCAACGACTTTGACGATCCATGCATCATGCTTTTTTCCGGCCGGGACATCTGGCGCAACGGCGCCTTCGCCCATGGCGGCTTCATCGTTGCTCCGAGCGGGCTCGACCAGGACGGGTTGCTTCTGAAGATCATGCTCTCGGGCGGGCTTTACCGTTACGACGCGCAAAATCTTGGCGAGCGCGTCGTTGGCGCAGAGTGGCTGACCCAAGTGTTGCCAGGCTGGAGGATGAAGCGCGGCAATGTCGAGCTCAAGGTCTTCATGGGGCCCGAAATTCAAAATCACCATCTGTGGCCGGACGACCCGGCCAATCGATTGCGCGGCTACTCGTACGGCCTGCGCGTTGCGGCTGAGATGTGGTACGAGCCGACTGCAGAAACAATGATTGCTGCCGACATTTCCCTGTCGTCGATTGCGACCAGCAACTCGACCCGGGCCGCCTATGGCTGGCGGGTGCTCGAAGAGATGCTTGGCGGCATCTATATCGGACCGGAGCTCCAATATTTCGGCTCCGCCGGCTACCGGCACGCCCGTCTCGGCCTGCACATCACCAGCGTGAAGACTGAGGACACCGAGTGGTCTGCTGCCGCCGGCTGGGCCAGAGATTCTACCGGACGCTCAAGTCCCTATGTGCGATTGGGCGTTCTGAGGCGGCGATGATCTAGTCGAGCGTGCGACGGAATCGCGTCACAGCGATCGTCATCGCCACCAGCATCAGCACGAACATCGCGGCTGCATCGTAATGAAGATCCGCAATCGAGGATCCTTTCAACATGATCGAGCGTACGACGCGCAGATAATGCGTCAACGGCAACGCCTCCCCGACCCAACGCGCCCAAGTCGGCATGCCGGCGAAGGGAAACATGAAGCCGGAGAGCAGAATGTTCGGCAGGAAAAACATGATCGACATCTGCATCGCCTGGAGCTGGTTCTGCGCAATGGTCGAGAACGTGTAGCCGATCGAAAGATTGGTTGCGATGAACAATGTGCTTAATGCGGCAAGTGCGAAAAGATTGCCGAGGATGGGCACGCCAAACAGCAGCACGCCGATGCCGATGATCATCGCCGCCTGCACAAAACCGACGATGACGTAGGGAATGATCTTGCCGAGCATGATCTCGACCGGCGTGATCGGCATCGAGAGGAGATTTTCCATCGTCCCGCGCTCGATCTCGCGCGTCACCGAGAGCGCGGTGAAGATCAGCATCGTCATGGTGAGAATAGTGCCGACCAGCCCGGGAACGATATTGAGTTGCGTAAGGCCTGCCGGGTTGTAGCGCTGGTGGGTCCTGATCTCGAACGCGGGCGTGCCGACATCCGGTAATCCGCGGTCATGGGAAAGCGCAGTTTGCACGACCTGACCGAGCGCGCTCACGGCCGCGCTTGCCGCTACCGGATCGGTGGCATCGGCAACTATCAGCATTGCCGGCTTGTCGCCGCGCCGCACCGACCGTTCGAAATTGCGTGGGATCTCGATGCCAAACAGGATTTTGCCGGACGCCAGCATCTCATCGAGTTCAGCTTCGCTGCGGGGCCGCTCGATCACGTGGAAATAATCGGTGTTCTTGAGCGCCGCCAGGATCGAGCGCCCGAGGTCGCTGTTTTCCTGCAGCAGGACGGCAGTCGGTAGGTGCCGGGGGTTGGTGTTGATCGCATAGCCGAACAGGAGCAGCTGAATGAGCGGTACCATGATGATCATCGCGAACGACACGCGGTCGCGCTTGAGCTGGATGAATTCCTTCACCAGGACCGCCCAGGTCCTGCTCCAGAAATTGCCGCGGATCCGCCGCGGCGCCTGTGTGGGCAACACGTGGCTCATTGGAAATTGTCCCGGGCCTTGCCCATCAGATCAATGAAGACGTCTTCGAGCGAAGGCTCCGAACGCTGCCATTCGAAGTCTTTGCGTTTCCGATAGGGCGCGATGGCCGCCTCAAGCTTGCCGGTGTCGCGCCCCGACACGTGCAGGCTGGTGCCGAACGGGGCCACCATGTCGATGCCCGCCTTGTTGTTGAGCTCTTCAGCGAGCGTGTTAAGCCCCTCGCCTCCGCGAGAGCTGACTATGTAGGTCGTCAGGTGTGAGGCCTCGATGACCTCCTCGACCGTGCCGTGCGCCAGCAGCTCGCCGTAGGCGATGTAGGCAATCTCGTGACAGCGCTCGGCTTCGTCCATGTAATGGGTGGAGACGAGCACCGTTAGGCCCTCGGCGGCGAGGGCGTGGATCTCGTTCCAGAACTCGCGCCGCGCCTTCGGGTCGACGCCCGCCGTCGGTTCATCGAGCAGAAGCAATTTCGGGCTGGGGAGCGTGCAGGCGCCGAGTGCCAACCGCTGCTTCCAGCCGCCCGACAATTCGCCGGCGAGCTGCTCCTCGCGGCCGGTCAGGCCGAGACGTTCGATGGCGGCACGCGCCGCGGCAGCCGGCTGCGCGATGCCGTAGATGCGGCCGATGAACTCGAGATTCTCGCGCACCGACAGGTCCTGGTACAGACTGAAGCGCTGCGTCATATACCCGACCTGCAGCTTGATCTTGTCGGTCTCGGTGCGGATGTCGTAGCCGAGGCAGGTTCCAGTGCCTTCATCGGGCGTCAGCAGGCCGCACAGCATTCGGATCGTGGTCGTCTTGCCGGAGCCGTTCGGACCCAGAAATCCGTAAATTGTGCCGCGCTTGACCTGCATCGAGAGGTTACGCACCACCGCACGGCCATCGAATTTTTTTGTGAGGCCGTGCACATCGATGGCGATGTCGGCCTCGTTCATTTCGAAGATCCTTGCGGCAAGGTGACAGTTACGGGCTGGCCGACACGGAATTTCTCAGGACGCTCGGGCCGCGCCTCGATCAGAAATACCAGTTTGGCGCGCTCCTCCTGACTGTAAATCACCGGCGGGGTAAATTCGGCGCTGCGTGCAATGAAGCTGATCCTCGCGGTCAGATCCTTGTCGCAGCCGTCGCAGGATACTCCAACGACGTCGCCGTATTTGAGCTCGGGGAGCACGGACTGCGGCGCGAAGAACCGGATCTTCAGGTTGCCGGGCGGCAGCAATGCCACGACCGGCCGGCCGGCCGGCACGGTTTCGCCCGGCCGGTAGTAAATCTGTTCGATGGTGCCATCGCCAGGACTGTGGGCGTTGCGGCGGGCAAGCCTCGTCTGCGCCCACTCGAGATTGGCTTTGGCCTGGCGCAGCGCCGCCTCGGCATCGTCGTAAGTCTTTTGCGTGCCGGCGGAGGATCTCAACAATTCCTTCGCACGATCGAAAGACTGTTGCGCATTCACGACGGCCGTGTTCCGGATGACGACATCCGCCTTCTGCAGATCATCGTCCACCGCGAACAACAGGTCGCCCTTCTTGACGTGATCACCCTCCCGAACTTTCAATGTTTCGACGCGCCCCTGCTCGTCGGGTGAGACAAAAACCAGCTCGGCTTCGACCCAACCCTGCAGAACGCGGTCGTTGCTGTTGTCACAGCCTGCGAGTGCAAGCGTCACGAAAACGAGTGCCAGACTGGCAAGAGTCCTGTTCATGGCACTCTCCCCTGCGCGAACAACAGGTCGAGATGCGTCTTCATCATCTTGCGGACGTCGAGCGGCTCAAAACGTTCGAACAAGCCGTTCCAAACGATGGCAACGAGCCCCGGCGCGGCAATGATCTGCGGAAAGTCCGCGAGCCCTTCCGGCACTTCGCCGCGCGCAGCCGCGCGTTGCAGCAATGCCCGCACTGCCGCAATGATGCGGGAAAGAACTTCCCGGTAATAGAACTCGGCGAGCTTGGGAAAGCGACGCCCCTCCGAAATCATGAGGCGCACGACGTCTTTCCGCCGCGTATCGTAAACCTGACTGACGAACAGGTCGACGATGCGGTCGGCCAGCACCGGCAATGGCACATCGGCCTGCCCCATCGCCTCGATGGTTCCGACCAATGGCGTCAGCATTGCCCTGATCAGTTCCTGGAACAGGTTCTCCTTGTCCCGGAAGTAGAGATAGATCGTGCCTTTGGCGACGCCCGCGCGGCGCGCCACGTCCTCGAGGCGGGCGGCCTCGAAGCCGCGGCTTGAAAATTCGTCGAGCGCGGCGGCCAGAATGGCTTCGCGGCGTTCGCCGCTGCGCGCCTTACGCCCGGCGCTGGCCGGCACCGCCACAGCACGCGCCGCCTCGGCAGCACGTTTCCGTCGGCCGGCACGGCTCGCTGCTGATTGTCGAAACCCGGTTACGCGACGCATCGCTGCACCTTTGTTTATGACTGACCAGTCAGTCATAAATTAGGGCAAAAGCACACCGCGCGCAAGGTGCGTGAATTATTCTGATATTGTAATGGTTTAGATCAAAATGGCGGCTATTGCAGCGCGCGCGGTATTGACCGCCACAAGCATCAGCGTGGCCGTGGCGAGCACCAAGGCTATCACCACAAGCGCGCGCATGACCGGGGCATAGACGTGAAGCATCGCCCTTCCCTGCCGTCTCTCCTCAGCTAGGAGCGAGTCGGCCCGGGCGATCAATGATTCGAATCTCAGGCCCGCTCAATTTCGGCCTTGACCGCCAGAAGCGACTCGGGAGTGTCCACGTCGGTCAACGCCGCCTCGCCGGCCACCGGCACTTCGACGACCGCTTCGGTATAATTGCCGATCAGATGGCGCGCCCCGACGTCTCCCTGGATCGCCATCAGGTCGTGGAAGAAGCGGCGCGACCAAACCACCGGATTGCCGCGCTTGCCATCGATGCTCGGCACGACCACAAGTGCGCCGCGCTCCGGATCGAAGGCTGCGATCAGCCGGTTGATCAAGGCGGCATCGACTTGCGGCATGTCGCCGAGGCAGACCACCGCTGCGTCGTTCTCTTCCGGCACCGCCGCAATACCGGCCTTGAGGGAGGTGCCAAGACCTTCCGCATAATCTGCGTTGTGCACAAAGCGGACCGGTAATCCCTTGAGCGCTGCTTCAACTTTTTCACGCTCGTGCCCGGTCACAACAATGACAGGCTGCGCGTGCGAAGCAACGGCCTGCTCTGCCGCAATGCGCACCAGCGGCTTGCCGCCGATCTCGGCAAGCATCTTGTTGACAGCGCCCATGCGCGTCGAGCGCCCTGCCGCCAGCACCAACGCAGCGACACGGCGCCCGGCCTGCGGCGTGTGCTCCTCGCGCGGTTGCGGCCGCGTGACAATCTCCATCAATAGCCCACCGACGCCCATGCCGGTGACATCCGCACGCGTGACCGGCAATCCGGCAAGGAGCCGCATCAGGATCCAGTCAAAACCATTCTCCTTCGGGCTGCGCGCACAACCGGGAGCACCGAGCACCGGCTGACCTCGCGCCTTGCCGATCAACATCAGGTTTCCCGGATCGACCGGCATGCCGAAGTGCTCAATGTCGCCACCGACCGCTTCGATAGCTGCAGGAATGACGTCGCGGCGATCGGCTATAGCGGAGGCGCCAAAAACGATGACCAGCTCGGCGCCGGCCTTGAGCAGTTCGTCAATTGCGCGCGCCAACGCGACCTGATCGTGCGGCACTCTCTTCTCGGCAATGATCGTTGCCCCGGCTGGTGCAATGCGCGTGGTGGTGATCTTAAGTGTCTTTTCGATGACTTTTGGAGCAAGACCGGGCAACAGCGTGGACACCACACCGATCTTACGCAGCTTGTAGGGCGCAACCCGAATGACCGGTCTGGCTTTCGCCGCCGCGGCCACCGCCTGGTCGCGCGCGCCTTTCGCCACTGCAAACGGAATGATCTTCACGGTGGCGATCATTTCGCCTTCGACCACCGGCTTGTAGGCCGGCAGCGTCGCCAGTGTGACTGCCTCGTCGATCCGGTTGAGCGTGTCGACCGTATCTCGATCGACGACCAGAATTCCGGCACTCTCGGCGAACAGGTTGCAGCGGCCTGTGAAAGCCCGGTCGGTGCGCACGCCGTCACCCGCAATCGCCGCTGCGATGTCAGCCGCCGCCTGATCTTCCGAGACGTCACCCGGATCGAGGCGCGCCACCGTGATTGCCTTCACGCCAGCTGCCTTGAGCGCCGCCACTTCGGCAGGCCCGATAAGCGTTCCTTTCTTGAGGACGAAATCCCCCTGGCGGATCGAGTGCACCGCGGTGGCGCCAGCAGCCTCGGCGACGGGAACGGAACCGAATTTCATGCCGCCTCCGCCCTTTGCCGCAGCGCCTGCGTGATCTGGCCCATGATCGCAACCGCAATCTCCGCGGGCGACACTGCATCGATGTCGAGCCCAATCGGCGCGTGGATACGGGCAATATCCGCATCGCTCAGCCCATCTTGCTTCAGCCGCTCCACGCGGCGGACGTGTGTCTTCCGGGAGCCGAGCGCGCCGATATAGAAGCAGTCGCGCGCGAGCGCATGCTTGAGTGCCGGATCGTCAATTTTCGGATCGTGCGTGAGCGCGACAAAGGCCGTGTAGTGGTCGATGCCAAGCGGTGGCAATGCCACGTCCGGCCACTCGGCGATCACTTTCACGTCGGGAAACCGCTCAATCGATGCAAAGGCCGTGCGCGGGTCAACAATTGTCACATCGTAACCGAGCAGTTGTCCGATCGGGGCGAGGGTCTGGCTGATGTGGACTGCGCCGGTGATCACGAGCCGCGGTGATGGCACATAGACCGTCAGAAAAAACCGCCCTTGCGTCGTTTCCTCCATGCCGCTCTTCGCCATCCGCAGGCGCTTGTCCAGGACCTCTTTCAAAGGATCCTTGGCCACCTCATCTGCCGTGACCAAACGCTGCTCGCCGCTCGCGACCTCGGTCACGAGCACGGCCGCGCGCCGCGCCGCGCGCTCTGCATTCAACGCATGCAGGACGTCAAGCTTCACGTCAGCCTACTTTCTCCACATAAACGCGGATGGTGCCACCGCAGGACAAGCCGACCTTCCAGGCCGTTTCATCTGCGACGCCGAATTCGAGCATCTTCGGTTTGCCGCTCTCGATCACGTCCATCGCTTCGGTCACCACGGCGCCCTCGACGCAGCCGCCGGATACGGATCCGAGGAAGTTACCGTCGTTGTCAATGACGAGGTTCGAGCCGACCGGTCGCGGCGCCGAGCCCCATGTCTCGACCACCGTTGCAAGCGCAACCTCGCGCCCGTCTTTCCGCCATTCTTCGGCAGCCTTAAGAATATCTTCATCGCGCGAAAGCATCGAAATCCTCCATCACGCAACCTGCTTCAGCAGATCTTTCGGATTGTAGCCCTTTGCCGGCACACCGGATAAGGCGCGCACAAGCTCTTTCATCGAGTCCAGATTGTGGATCGGCCGCAACTCATCAACGTGCGGCAGCATGGTTTGTACACCTTTGGCACGGGCTTCGAAGGCGTGAAAACGAAGCAGCGGGTTGAGCCATATCAGCCGCTTGCACGATCGATGAAGCCTATCAATTTCGAAGGCGAGCGTGTCGTCGGGGTCCCGTTCGAGTCCATCGGTGATCAGCAGCACCACCGCACCCTGCCCTAGTACCCGGCGCGCCCACTGCTTGTTGAAAACGTGAAGCGATGAGGCAATGCGCGTGCCCCCCGACCAGTCGGCCACGTTGGCCGAGCAGGCCGCGAGCGCTTCATCTGGATCGCGCTGCCGGATCGCTCGGGTGACATTGGTGAGGCGTGTACCAAAGAGAAATGTTGTGACTCGCTTGCGGGCGTCAGTGACCGCATGCAGGAAGTGCAGAAACAGCCGCGTGTACTCGCTCATCGAGCCTGAGATGTCGAGCAGCGCTACAATCGGCGGCTCCTTCACCCGCGGCCCGAGATATTTCAGGTCGATGACCGCGCCGCCCGCCTTCATACTGGCGCGCAGCGTGCGCCGGATATCGATAAGGTGGCCACGTCGATTTTGCGTGAGACGCCTTGTGCGGACTTCGTCGAGCGGCAATGTCAGGCGCGCGATGGCGTCCTTGGCCGCCGCGATCTCCGCCGCCGTCATTTGCGCGAAATCTTTCTTCTGCAGCACTTCGCGATCAGAGATGGTCAGCCGCGCGTCGACCTCGATTTCCGATTCATCCTGTGCGCGCTCGTTTAATCCGGAAAACAGCGCCTCCTGAATGCGCTGCGCGCCCGGCGCCGGCGATTTAGCCGCAGGCTCCAAGGTCTGCGGGATCATCGATGCGATGAGCTTCTCGATGTATCCGCGTTTGCGGAAGAAGATTCGAAATGCCTGGTCAAATAGAATTGTATGCTCATGCCGTTTCACAAAAACAGCATGCAGCGTCCAGTAGAAATCATCGCGTGCTCCGACACGCGCGACGTTCAGCGCTTCAAGCGCGTCAAGAATGGAACCCGGCCCGACCGGCATCCCGGCTGCGCGCAATGCGCGAGCAAAGTAGACAATATTTTCGGCAAGACGTCCCTCAGGCGCGGCCATGACGTTACTCCGCCGCCCTTAGCTCCGACTTCACCTCGTCAAGCAAGGCCTTCACCTTTGTGCCGTCGAGGCGGGCAATGTCGTCCTGGTATTTCAGCAGTACGCCGAGCGTGTCCGACACGGTCGCGGGATCGAGCGCCACGACATCGAGTTCGGTCAGCGCGCCGGCCCAATCCAGCGTCTCGGCGACGCCCGGCGACTTGAACAGGTCTTCCTTGCGCAACGACTGCACGAAGGCGACGACCTGCTCGGACAGTTTTTTTGCAATGCCCGGCACTTTCGCACGGAGAATCTTCAATTCGCGCGCGGCATCCGGATACCCAACCCAGTGGTAGAGGCATCGGCGCTTGAGCGCATCGTGCACTTCACGGGTTCTATTGGACGTAACGACGACGATCGGCGGGTGTGGCGCCTTCACGGTGCCGAGCTCCGGCACGGTGACCTGGAAATCGGCGAGCACTTCCAGAAGAAATGCTTCGAAGGCTTCGTCAGTGCGGTCGATTTCATCGATCAGGAGCACCGGCGCGCCCGCAGGGTCCGGCTCCAGTGCCTGAAGCAACGGGCGCTTGATGAGGAAGCGCTCCGAAAACACGTCATGCTCAAGGCGAGCCTTGTCTCCCTCGCCCTCCGCTTCGGCAAGACGAATGGCGATCATCTGCGCGCCGTAGTTCCACTCGTAGACGGCCGCGGACACATCCAGCCCCTCATAACACTGCAGCCGGATGAGACGCCGGCCCAAGGTCGTGGCCAGCACCTTCGCAATCTCGGTCTTGCCGACGCCCGCTTCGCCCTCGACGAACAGCGGACGGCCCATTTTTAGCGCCAGGTAAAGCACCGTCGCCAGCGAGCGGTCGGCGATGTAGTCGGCCCGGGCCAGCAGATCGAGCGTTGAATCGATGGAATTCGGAAGGGTCTTGTCGGTCATGCAGGGACTTTATCCTACCACGCGCCTGTCTTACATGTGGGGAGCCAAGGCCCCGACAGCCAGGATTTACCTATGAGCAAGCCAATAACCCTCGAGAAAGAGGCACTGCAATTCCCCACAATCGACCCCGGGGTGCGGATCGGGCATGTCCATCTGAAGGTCGCCGATCTGCAAAGGGCGCTCGATTTCTACTGCGGGGTGCTGGGTTTTACGCTCACCACAAGCCGCCCGGGCGCCGCCTTCATATCCGCCGGCGGCTACCATCATCATCTCGGCCTCAATACTTGGGAGAGCCGCGGCGGGTCACCACCCGCGCCGGGCACCACGGGCCTTTACCATACGGCCATTCTTTACCCGACCCGTAAGCTGCTCGCCGACGCTTTGCGTCGCCTCATCGTGGCAAAGATCCCGCTTGAGGGCGCCAGCGACCATGGCGTGAGCGAGGCGCTCTATCTGCGTGATCCCGACGACAACGGAGTCGAGCTCTACTGGGACCGCCCGAAAGACAAATGGCCGAAGAAGCCGGACGGCTCGTTGCAGATGTACACGAATCCGCTCGACCTCCACGATCTGCTCGCGGAGCTCGACCGGCCAGACAAATGAGGCTTCGATTTTTTGCGTGCTAAACGCTCAGGCGAACGAGTGCCATTGCTGCGGCGGTTAGCATCACGACAAAGATTGGAAAAATCTCAACCACATTGACCTGCCCAGTTGCGCGCCCGTCGCTCCAACGCAGTGACCGCGCATCGGTTCCTGCGCGATCAATGCTCGCGATCAAATGTGGACGTGTTATGTCAGGCAGCCGACTATGAATGCCTGTTCAGGCTGTTGCCTTTGCAAGCGCTCTTCGTGCCAGAACACCAACCAAGTGCGCGCGGTATTCAGGACTGGCATGTATGTCACTGTTCATGCCATTGGCGGGTATCGTCATGCCTTCGATTGACTTAGCGGCGAAGCGCTTCTTGAGCGCCTCTTCGAAGGACTTCACACGGAACACGCCGTTGGCTCCGGCGCCGGTCACCGCCACGCGGATGTCGGCTCCTCGTTTCGAGACGAATACGCCCACCAGGGCAAAGCCTGAAGCAGGGTGCTTGAATTTTTCGTAGGCCGCCTTCTTGGCAATAGGGAAGCTCACCTTCGTGATGATCTCACCGTCCTCGAGCGCGGTCGAAAACATGCCGGTAAAAAAATCATCGGCTCCAATCCGCCGCTTGTTGGTGATGATCGTGGCCCCGAGTCCGAGGCAGGCCGCGGGATAGTCAGCGTTCGGATCGTTGTTGGCGATCGAACCGCCGATCGTGCCGCGATTGCGAACTTGCGGATCGCCAATCGACCCTGGAACTGACGCGAGGCCGGGCAATAGTTGCTGGAGCGCTGGCGAATTGGCCGCGTCGACGTGACGCGTCATCGCCCCGATCACGATGGACCTGCCCTTCTGCTCGACGCCGCTCAATCCCTCGACCAGCGACAGATCAATAAGCGCGGAAGGCTGCGCAAGTCGCTGCTTCATCACCGGCAGAAGCGAGTGCCCGCCCGCCAAGAGCTTTGCCTCCGGATTGCGGGCGAGGAGACCGGCCGCCTGACGGACCGTGGTTGGACGATGGAAAGTAAAATTGTACATCTCAAATCTCCCGTAGCTACGCGGCTTGGCGCGGTTGTCCATTTTTGAGCGCTGCCCAAACCGTTTGTGCGGTTGCAGGCATGATGAGATTCTCACTGCCGATCGCGTCAGTGATGGCATTGATCACGGCGGCCGGTGCCGCAATCGCTCCGGCCTCTCCGCACCCTTTGATGCCAAGCGGATTCGACGGCGCCTTCGTTTCAGTAAGGCCAACCTTGAACGAGGGCAGGTCGTGCGCATGCGGCATGCAATAATCCATCAGCGACCCGGTCACGAGCTGACCGTCTTTATCGTACACCGCGCCCTCCAGCAGAGCCTGCCCGATGCCTTGCGCGATGCCGCCATGCACCTGCCCTTCGACAATCATTGGATTGACGATCGTGCCGAAATCGTCGACGGCGGTCCAATTCACGATTTCAGTCTTGCCGGTCTCGCCGTCGATCTCGACTTCGCAAATGTGGCAGCCGGCCGGGAATGTGAAGTTTGTCGGGTCGTAGAAGCTGGTTTCCTTCAATCCGGGCTCAAGCTCCTGCCCCGCAAATTTGTGTGCGATGTAGGCATTGAGCGAGACATCACCCCAAGCCGCCGACTTGTCGGTGCCCGCGACGGTGAATTTTCCATCCTTGAAGACGATATCGCCTTCCGCCGCTTCCAGCATGTGAGCGGCAACCTTTTTTGCTTTCGCCTCGATCTTGTCGAGCGCCTTCACGACCGCCGACATGCCGACCGCACCGGAGCGCGAGCCATAGGTGCCCATCCCGAACTGCACTTTGTCCGTATCACCATGCACGATGGAGACATTTTCGAAAGGAATGCCAAGCCGCTCCGAAACAAGTTGGGAAAAAGTCGTCTCATGCCCCTGCCCATGGGCGTGGCTGCCAGTAAGCACTTCCACGCTACCGGTCGGATTGACGCGCACCTCAGCGCTTTCCCAAAGGCCGACACCGCATCCCAGCGAGCCGACTGCCTGCGACGGAGCAATCCCGCAGGCCTCGATATAGGTCGAATAACCAAGTCCACGCAGTTTGCCCTCACGGGCTGCTTCGCGCTTGCGCTTGTTGAAGCCCTTAACATCCGCGAGTTCCAAGGCCTTTTTGAGCGAGGCGTTATAGTCGCCGGCGTCGTAGGCCATGATGACCGGCGTCTGGTGCGGAAACGATTTGACGAAATTGCGTTTGCGCAGTTCCGCAGGATCAATTTCCATTTGCCGCGCTGCTACTTCGACCAGCCTTTCCACCACAAATGTCGCTTCCGGCCGACCTGCGCCACGATAAGCATCGACCGGCACCGTATTCGTGTAGACCGCATCGACCTCACAGTAGATTTGCGGAATGTCGTACTGGCCCGACAACAGCGTCGCGTAAAGATAAGTCGGCACCGACGAAGAGAACGTAGACATATAGGCGCCGAGATTGGCGATCGTCTTCACGCGCATCGCCAGAATTTTCCCGTTGGCATCGAGCGCAAGCTCGGCATGGGTGACGTGATCACGGCCATGCGCGTCGGTCACAAACGATTCCGACCGGTCTGCCGTCCACTTCACCGGCCGGTTGACCTTGCGTGCGGCCCATAAACAGACGACCTCTTCCGGGTAGATGAAAATCTTTGACCCAAAGCCGCCGCCGACATCGGGGGCAATGACGCGCAACTTGTGCTCGGGTGCCATGCCGACAAAAGCGGCAATCACCAACCGCGCCACATGCGGATTCTGCGTCGTGTTCCACAGAGTCAGCTGGTCTGTGCCGGCATCGTACTCGGCGAGCGCGGCACGTGGCTCGATCGCATTCGGCACCAATCGGTTATTGACGATATCAAGCTTGGTGACGTGCTTGGCGGAGTTGAAGGCCGCGTCGACTGCCTTCGCGTCGCCGAGCGACCACTCGTAAATCGTGTTCTTCGGTGCAAGGTCGTGAATTTGCGGACCTGACTTTGCCTTCGCAGGATCAGTGACCGCCGGAAGCGGCTCGTAGTCGACTTTCACTTTTTCGGCGGCGTCGCGCCCCTGCGCCTGCGTTTCGGCTACAACGACGGCAACGGCGTCTCCCTGATGGTTGACCTTCCCGACGGCCAGCGCCGGATGTGCCGCCATCTTCATCGGTGTGCCGTCCTTGGAGTGAATCATCCAGCCGCAAATCAGATTGCCGATCTTGTCGGTCGCCAGCTCGGCGCCCGTGAGCACAGCGATTACGCCCGGCATCGTTTTAGCTGCGCTTGTATCGATGTTCTTTATTTTTGCGTGCGCATGCGGAGACCGCACGAAAACGGCGCGCGTCTCACCCGGCCGGATCACATCGTCGGTGTATTGGCCCCTGCCGGTGATGAAACGGAGGTCTTCCTTCCGGCGCACCGCCGCGCCGATACCAGTCGCGCTCATGGCGGTCTCCTTCCGTTGGAATGTTTTTGACGCTATTCCGCGGCCTGTCGGGCACCGCCCTTGGCCATCGCTCTTGCTCCGGCGGCAATCGCCTTGACGATGTTGTGGTACCCGGTGCAACGGCAGATATTTCCGTCGAGCTGCTCGCGAATAGTGTGTTCATCGAGTTCGTTGCCGCGGCGACGCACAATATCGAGCGCGGCCATAATCATTCCCGGCGTGCAGAACCCGCATTGCAGACCGTGATGCTCCCGGAACGCCTCCTGCATCGGATGCAGCGGACCGTTCGGTTCTGCCAGTCCTTCGATGGTGACGATCTTGGCGCCCTCGCACTGCAAGGCGAGCGTGGTGCATGCCTTGGCAGCGATATCGTCGATGTGGACCACACAGGCACCGCATTGCGATGTGTCGCAGCCGACATGGGTGCCGGTCAGCCGCAAATTCTCGCGCAGAAATTGCACCAAGAGCGTACGCGCTTCGACATCACCGGTAACGGCTTTGCCATTCACCGTCATTGACACGGCAGGCATGACCTTCCTCCCAATTTGGGGCCAAAGGCCCTCTTTTCGCCCCCAGTCACCCGGACGGCGGTGGTTCGGTCGCGAAATCGTGCCGATTTCGGCCCGTTCGCATCTTGGAACAGGAATAAGTCTGAACCCCGATCAAGGGCCGGGTCAAGGGATTCAAGGCAGGAAAACCGCTTCAAACTGCGGTGATCCGTCGCCCCGGTCAGGGACTTGTCACGGACGCGGCAAATTTCTGGAAAAAGTCGTCGGCCATTTTTTTGGCGGCGCCGTTGACCAAGCGCTGGCCGAGCTGGGCCAGCTTGCCTCCGATCTGCGCCTCGACATTGTACGTTAAAAGCGTGCCGCCGTCTTTTTCGGTGAGCGCGACAATGGCGCCGCCCTTTGCGAAGCCGGCGACGCCTCCATCGCCTTCGCCGGAAATCTTGTAGCCGTTGGGTGGATCGAGGTCGGTGAGTTGTACCTTGCCCTTAAACCTCGCCTTCACCGGGCCAAGTTTTGTGGTTGCGACCGCCTGAAATTCGGTGTCCGAAGTCTTGTTGAGCTCCTCGCAACCCGGGATGCAGGCCTTGAGAATGTCGGGATCGTTCAGCTTAGCCCAGACAACGTCTCGGCTTGCCGGAAGCTGGACTTCCCCTGTCATTGTCATCGCCATCCGGCATCTCCTTTTAGGGTCGATCTACACGATATCCGGCCATCGGACTTAAGCCTTCGGCGCAGTTATGAAAAGAGCTTTGCAGACCACGCCAGCCGCATTATGGGTTTTGGCGACGATAAGACTGCAAATCAAAATACGCCTTTAGGGGAGGATCTTAATGCCAACGATCAACGCCGATGACGGCTGCCCGCTTCATGTAAAGGTTGAGGGCCGCGAAGGCGCCCCCGTGCTGATGCTTTCGAACTCGCTCGGCACCAACCTGCACATGTGGGACGACCAGGCACCGGAGTTTGCCAAGCACTTCCGGCTCGTGCGCTATGACCGACGCGGTCACGGTAACTCGGGCGTGCCGAAAGGCCCCTATTCGATGGAGCGCTTCGGCCGTGATGTGCTTTCCATCATCGACGCGCTGAAGATCAAGACGATCAACTGGTGCGGACTTTCGATGGGCGGCATGGTTGGCCAATGGCTGGGCGCCAATGCCTCAAACCGTATCGACAAGCTTGTTCTCTCGAATACCAATTTCAATTACGCCGACAAGGCCCCGTGGAGCGATCGCATCACATTCGTGCGCGAGAAAGGCCTCCGTGAATTGGTCGGACCGAACATGGAGCGATGGTTCACCAAGGATTTCCGCGCTCGCGCACCTCAGGCGATCACGCGCATGACTGAAATGTTCGTTGCCACGAATCCTGCGGGCTACATTGCGAGCTGCGAGGCTATCCGCGACATGGACTTCACCGCATCCAATCCGCGCGTGACGGCGCCGACTCTGGTCATAGTCGGCAAACAGGATCCTGCAACGCCGCCGTCCGCCGGCGAAGCTATCCAGAAACAGATAAAGGGCGCCAAGCTCGCCAGCCTCGACGCAGCACACATCGCGAATGTCGAGTTGCCGAAGCAATATACCGAGACCGTACTCAACTTCCTCCGCGGCTGACGGAGACGGCCTATGGATGACAAGGAACGCTACGAACGGGGAATGGCCAAGCGCCGCAAGGTGCTTGGCAATGCCTGGGTCGATCGCGCCAACGCCAGGAAGACGGCGTTCAACGAAGAATTTCAGGATTTCATCACGCGCACCGCCTGGGGCGAGATTTGGACACGCCCGCATTATGACGAGCGCACCCGTCGTATCCTGGTGATCGGCACGATGCTTGCCCTCGACAAGTGGGAGGAATTCCGCCTGCATGTGCGGGCGGCGTTGACCGAGGCCGATTTCACCCCGGACGACATCAAGGAAATCATCCTGCAGCAGGCCATTTATTGCGGGGTACCGGCCGCCAACCATGCCTTCAAGGAAGCAGCCGACGTCATCGCAGAGCTGGCAAAAACGAAATGATGGTCACCACACGGTGACGCCCTCGTCATTTCGTGTTGAAAGCGCTTCAATGCTGGCCATGGCCCACACGACGAGGAACTGTCATGGCCAAGATCAAAGTGCGCAAGGGCATGCCGAGCGTCCAGCTCGACAAGCAGGAATTCAAGAAGCGGTTCCTGGCGCGATTCTACGATCCGGAGTTTGAACCGCTAAAGCGCGAACTCGACAAGATCGTTGAAACTGCCTGGGTGACTTATGACGACTATCACAAGTCACCGCGCACGCGGAAAGCCGGCAAAGGCTTCGTCGACCCGGATTTCGACGCGCCGGTCGAGTGGCTGCAGACGCGTGCCAACATCCAGGCCGCGGAGTCAGTCCACAAAAACCCCAAGTCGCGCTCACGGATACTGATCGTCAACGGCTCATCGCGCAACGATCAGACCTGTCCAGGCGAAATGTCGAAAACCTGGCGGATGGTGACGCTTGCAAAACAGGTCGTTGAAAAAACCCGCGGCTTCGAAGTCGACATCCTCGATTTGTCACGCCTCACGGCCGAATATGGAAAAGTGATTTATCCGTGCAAGGCATGCGTCTCGACAGCGCAACCGCTTTGCCATTGGCCATGCAGCTGTTATCCGAACCATGCTCTCGGCCAAGCCGGCGACTGGATGGCGGAAATCTATCCGAAATGGGTCGCCGCACACGGCGTCATGATCGTGTGTCCGGTCAACTGGTACCAGGCGCCCTCCTCACTCAAGCTGATGATCGATCGTCTAGTCTGCGCGGATGGCGGTAACCCGGACCTCACCTCGACGGGAGGCAAGGATCCGATGAAAGCCAAAAGGCTAGAGCTGGCCGGCTGGCCTTATCCGCGTCATCTCGCCGGACGAGTCTTTTCGGTGGTCGTGCACGGCGACGCGGCCGGGACAGAGAACCTTCGGCGTATTCTCGCCGACTGGATGAGCGACATCGGCATGATTCCCTCAGGCCACCTCGCGCTCATTGACCGCTATGTCGGCTACCTCACGCCCTACGCGACCAGTCACGACGATCTGGACCAGGATACCGACTTTCAGGATGACGTGCGCAATGCCGCGTTGACCTTGATACAGGCGGTCAAAGACCGTCGTTCCGGAAGGCTGCAGCCAGCGGATCGCGGCCTACACGAGGCGCGACCAAAATAGCTGCGTCGAGCATCGCTGCAGCATCAAACGTGAAGTCGAGGAGCCGCCTTTGTCGCGGCCGCATCGATCGCGGGCTGCGGCTTGGCTTCCGACGTTTCGGCGCGGTGCGCATAGCTGCGTTCGAATATGCACAACCCGGTCGCAATGGCGGCAAAGAGCAACTGATAGGTATGCTCGCGCATCAAATCGGCGCTGTTCGCCCATGACGCTGGACCGACCGACGCGATGCTGATCAGCACGACCAGGATGAGCCCGGCTTCCAGAATGTCCGAATTGGGCTGCCCACGCACAAAGCAGCGCGCACGATCAGCGATATGGAATGCGCAGATGCAGGCGACAGCGAGCTTGAGCGTTGCAAAAAATGCCGCAAGTTTGATCAACCCGACCGGGCTCAGATCGAACAGCCGGCCGATGCCGAACAGAAATTGCGAGCGCCACACATCCTCAAAGCCGTAGCTCGGCGAGGTTAATACCCAGAGCGCCTCGTATCCCCAGGACAATGTGAAATAGAGAGCGACAAGAACGATAATCGACGCGGTGACCGTGGAAATTTTTTGCACGGATCCCTCCCTGACCAGGGACCACTGCTAATCGCTTCAAATCCGAAATTCAAAATAAACCGAAATTTTACCTTACCGGCCGCCCGCTCAATGCTCGCGCGTTAACCACGCAGCGCCGAGTTCCTGCGCGAAAATCGCAGAAAGCGGGTCTATCCGCCGCGACCGTCGCGAAACGCTTGCGGCGTCATGCCGGTCTGCTTGCGAAAAAAGCGGGTGAAATGCGACGGGTCGGAAAAGGCGAGATCATACGCGATTTCATGGATCGCCTGGTTGGTGAATACAAGCTGCCGTTTGGCTTCGGTAAGAACACGCTGCCGGATGAGATGACCCGCAGTGACGCCGGTAGCCCGTTTAACGTGGTCATTAAGACGGTCGGATGTCATCGCCAGTTTTTCGGCATAAAAGCTGATCAGCCGTTCCTTGCGGAAATGTTCGTCGACGAGGCGGCGCAACTCATCGACGCGTGCGTCGTATCGCGACAGCGTCACTGCGCCGCTCCGTGCCCGACTTACTGCCAGACGCACGACTTCAATCGCGATCAGCGCAAGCAACCCTCGCATCGCAAGCCGGTGACCTTCACGCGCGAGCGAATCCTCCTCGTGCAGATCGGCGCACAATGCCGAAAGGCGCTTGGCCTCCGCCACATCGGCGAGCGGCAGAATCGGCTCGACGGCTACTGCTTTCAGCCGTGCAAGCGCTTCACCTGACTGATCGCCGAGAGCGTCGGCAACGTCTTCGGTAAAACTCACCACCCAGCCATTCGTGACTTGAGGCGTGAAGCGGAATCCGTGCGCCGTCGTTGCAGGTACAAGAATAACGGCGGGCGCCACGAAACGAGCCGTCGCGGTTTCGAAACTCATTTCGCCCCCGCCCTTTTCGATCAACAGGATCTGGAAAAGATTGCGGTGGCGGTGCGCGCGGATCGTCCAATCATGAATGGATGAGCGCGAGGCGATCGTTTCGATGTGAATGAAGTCAAACGCGGAGTCGTCAGGCGGATCGCCGTACAAGTGAAACAACGGCAGTGCCGAGACGTTGCCCATGTCCAAGCATATGCGAGCCAGGCATCGATAGCTATGGCGGTGGAAAAGGCGAAGCCCCGCACTTTCGTGCGGGGCTTCTGAACTTGCTTCAGCGAATTAGCGGTTCTGCTGGTTCTGCTGTCCGCCCTGCTGTCCGCCTTGCTGCTGCTGGCCGGGCTTCTGGCCACCTTGCTGCTGCTGACCGGGCTTCTCCTGGCCGCCCTGTTGGCCACCCTGCTGCTGTTGGCCGGGCTTCTGGTTTGGATTCTGGTTCATCGTTCTTTCCTCTCCAATATTGGTTCGCCACTTCGATCGCTGGTTTTCCATGGCGAGAGTCAATCCGCGGCCAATGCATTCGTTCCACGATCCATTCACGATTCACTGAAGCAATGTGTCTGGAACTTGCGCTCACGTGTCGAGTTCCCTTTTGCAAAAAGGAGAACCGACGATGGGACGCTATATGCTTCTTTGGCTGGTTGGAGTGCCGATCCCGATTCTCGTGCTGATCTGGCTTTTTGGTGGCCTTCACTAGACACACGATCGGGGCAGGATCGCTGCCCCGATCGCAAGCGCGGCGGTTGCGTCGGGCATTTGACCGGCCTGGCTGCCAGTTCGTAGCCCATTCACTCAACGCAAAACAATTTCAACTAACAGCGGCATCCCGTGGCGTTGCCGCTCGCGTTTTGCCCTGTTAAGCCTTCTACGTGGGGCCTGTTGGTCGTCAGCCGGATGACCTCGGGAAATGGGGACGGCATGGAATATTTCCTTCAGCAATTGATCAACGGGGTTACGCTCGGTTCGATCTACGGGCTGATCGCCATCGGATACACGATGGTCTACGGCATCATCGGCATGATCAATTTCGCGCACGGCGATATTTTCATGGTCGGCGCGTTTATCGCGCTGATCGCGTTCCTTGCGCTGGTCGCCATGGGCGTTACCGCCGTGCCACTGGCGCTGTTCCTGGTATTGCTGATCGCGATGGCGCTTACCTCGCTCTATGGCTGGACCGTCGAGCGTGTTGCTTACCGGCCGCTGCGGCATTCCTTTCGACTCGCGCCGTTGATCTCCGCCATCGGTATGTCGATCGTGCTGCAGAATTACGTGCAGATCGCGCAGGGCGCTCGCGTGAAGCCGTTGCCGCCTCTGATCACGGACGGCTATACGCTGATCGACAGCCCGATTTTCGTCGTGCAGCTCTCCAACGTGCAGATCATTGTCGTCGTCACAACAGTCGTGCTGATGGCGGTGTTTTCCTGGATCGTCGCGAAAACACGGCTGGGGCGGGACATGCGCGCCTGCGAGCAAGATCTGAAAATGGCGTCGCTGCTTGGCGTCAACGTCGACCGCACGATTTCGTACACGTTCGTCATCGGCGCCGCGCTCGCCGCCGTCGCCGGTATCATGCATCTGCTCTATTACGGCGTGGTCGATTTCTATATCGGCTTCGTTGCCGGGGTGAAGGCGTTCACGGCTGCAGTGCTGGGCGGCATTGGCTCGCTGCCGGGCGCAATGATTGGCGGGCTGCTGATCGGCCTGATCGAGACATTCTGGTCGGCGTATTTTTCCATCGAATACAAGGACGTTGCCGCATTCTCGATCCTGGTGATCGTCCTGATCTTCCTACCGACCGGAATTCTCGGTCGTCCCGAAATTGAGAAGGTCTAACGCAAACAGGAATCCGTGTGACGCAGGAGGGGAGCAGCTCGCGACACCGTGATTTTGCCGGCGCGCTGAAACGCGCCGCCCTGGCCGCGCTGGTTGCGTTCGGTTTGTTCTCGCTGCTCGTCGGCATCCGCACCGATACCGGTCCGGGCGGCGCGCTCGAGCTAACCGCACGCTTCGAGACGCTGGCCGTGCTCGTGGCAATCGCCTTTGTCGGCGTGTTTCTGCGCGAAACCCTGTTTTCCGGTGCGACTTTAGACGGGTCGAGCTATGTGCCGGAATCCGTCCGCCGCTTCACAGCTCATATCGCGCAATTCCTCGGTCCCGCATTGCTCGTCTTCGCGGCCGTGGCGCCAATCATATTTTACAATAACCGTTACTTGCTCGATTTGAGCATTCAAATCCTCACTTACGTCATGCTCGGCTGGGGTCTGAATATCGTGGTTGGCCTCGCCGGCCTGCTCGACCTTGGCTATGTCGCATTCTACGCGGTCGGCGCCTATTCCTATGCATTGCTCGCGCAGAGTTTCGGCCTGTCATTCTGGATTTGCCTGCCGCTTGCCGGGATCCTCGCGGCGTTCTGGGGCGTTCTGCTCGGATTTCCAGTGCTCCGCCTGCGCGGTGATTATCTCGCCATCGTCACGCTTGCCTTCGGTGAGATCATCCGGCTCGTCCTGATCAACTGGCAAAGTCTTACCGGCGGGCCGAACGGCATATCAAGCATTCCGCGTCCGAGCTTTTTCGGCCTGCCATTCAACTCGGAAGAAGGCGGATTCGCGCACACCTTCGGCCTCGAATTTTCTCCGACGCACCGCGTGGTCTTTCTCTACTACGTGATCTTGGCGCTGGCGCTACTCACTAATGCGGTCACCATCCGGCTGCGGCGGCTTCCGATCGGCCGAGCGTGGGAGGCCCTGCGTGAGGACGAAGTCGCCTGCCGCTCGCTCGGCATCAACACCACCAACACCAAGCTCACGGCATTTGCGATGGGCGCCATGTTCGGAGGCTTTGCCGGTTCGTTCTTCGCCACGCGACAGGGATTCATCAGCCCTGAATCTTTCGTATTTCAGGAATCGGCAATGGTCCTCGCGATCGTCGTCCTGGGTGGCATGGGCTCGCAGATCGGCGTCGCCATTGCCGCCACCGTGATGCTCGGCGGCTTCGAATTCTTTCGCGAGTTTCAACAATACCGCATGGTCGTATTCGGTTTCGCCATGGTCGCTATCATGATCTGGCGACCGCGTGGCTTGATCTCGACACGCACGCCTTCGGTATTTCTGAAGAAAGAGAAGCCGGTTGATATTGCGCTGGCACGCGAGGAAGGTCGCGGATGAGCGAACCGATTCTTAACGTCGAGCACCTCACCATGCGCTTCGGCGGCCTGCTGGCGGTGGATGATCTGTCGTTCAGTGCGCAGCGAGGCGACATCACCGCAATCATCGGGCCGAACGGTGCCGGCAAGACCACGGTGTTCAACTGCATCACCGGCTTCTACAAACCGACCGTCGGGATGATTAGACTCACGCATCCGGACGGGCGCGATTATCTTCTCGAACGCTTGATCGACTTCCGCATCGCCAAGCATGCGCGCGTGGCGCGCACCTTTCAGAATATCCGCCTGTTTCCCGCCATGACCGGGCTGGAAAATCTGCTGGTCGCGCAGCACAATTCGCTGATGCTGGCATCCGGCTATACCGTCATCGGCATGCTGGGCTTGCGGGCTTTCAGCAATGCGGAACGGGCAGCGATCGATAAGGCAAAATATTGGCTCGATCGCATCGGACTTTCGCAGCGCGCCGATGATCCCGCCGGCGAACTACCTTACGGCGCTCAGCGGCGGCTGGAGGTCGCGCGCGCCATGTGCACCGATCCGGCACTGCTTTGCCTTGATGAACCGGCCGCAGGCCTTAATGCGCGCGAAAGCGCCGAACTGAACGATCTTCTTCTTTATATTCGCGAAAAACACGCCACCTCGATCTTGCTGATCGAGCATGACATGTCGGTGGTGATGCAGATTTCCGATCACATCGTGGTGCTCGACTACGGCGTGAAGATTTCCGACGGCAAGCCCGCCGAAGTACGCAATGATCCGAAGGTCATCGCGGCTTATCTTGGCGTTGCCGACGAAGAGGTCGAGCATGTCGAAGCGGAGGCGCGCGAATAAGCATGGCCGCGCCGATGCAAGACACGCATGGACATCCGATGCTCACGGTGCGAGGGGTGAAAACCTATTACGGCAACATCCCTGCGCTCAGAGGAGTCGATCTCGAAGTCAATCAGGGCGAGATCGTTGCACTGATCGGCGCCAACGGCGCCGGGAAGTCGACGCTGATGATGACCATTTTCGGAACGCCGCGCGCCCGCGAAGGCCATATCCTGTTCGAAGGCCGCGACATCACACGCCTGCCGACGCACGAAATCGCCAAGCTGCAAATCGCGCAGGCACCGGAAGGCCGCCGCATCTTTTCGCGTATGACGGTGATGGAGAATCTGCAGATGGGCGCTTCGGTCGCCGACCCTGCGCATTTTGGCGAGGACTTGGCGCGCGTATTCCAGCTGTTCCCACGCTTGCGAGAGCGTTTGCACCAGCGCGGCGGCACGCTGTCGGGTGGCGAGCAGCAAATGCTGGCGATCGGCCGCGCGTTGATGAGTCGCCCACGCCTGTTACTTCTCGACGAGCCGTCGCTCGGGCTCGCACCCCTCCTGGTTCACCAGATTTTCTCTGCCATTCGGGAATTGAACGGGCGCGACAACCTGACCGTATTCTTGGTCGAGCAAAATGCATTCCATGCGCTCAAGCTCGCGCATCGCGGATATGTCATGATCAATGGCCAGATCACGCTCAGCGGAATTGGCCGCGAATTGCTCAAGCGTCCGGAAATCCGCGCGGCCTACCTTGAAGGCAGTCGCATCGATCAGGCGCAAGGCAAGACGTGACGTAATGTGGGAACTCTACGCCACCGAGACCTTCCTGCAGGTCCTCCTGGTGACCGGCGCCATCGGCGGCGCGGCAGCCTGGCTTACCGGGCAGGCCATTGCACAGACTTGGCGACCTTTCTGGCATCTGGTCGTTTACATCGCGCTGCTCGGCGCAGCCGTCCGCTTTGTACATTTTGCGCTATTCGAAGCAGATTTGCTCGCACTGCTCTCCTATATCGTTGATACGCTGTTCTTGCTCGCGGTCGCTTCCCTCTCGTTCCGGGTCTCCCGCACCTCCCAAATGGTTACACAATATCCATGGCTGTATGAACGCACCGGGCTGCTGAGCTGGCGCGCCCGTGCGGCGAAATAGTCTCCCTGCCCGCTTTCCCAATTTTCCAGACGCGATATGATCGATCGAACTTCGCGGGACCGGCCGGACAGCGGCACCCCGCAGGCAGCGCACTCGGGAGGTCGACGATGAAAAAGTTGCGGCTTATTGGATTTGCGCTCGGCGCCAGCCTGGCATTCGCAGGCTCCGCGTTCGGGCAAGACATCGCCATTGGCGTGGCAGGCCCGATGACGGGCGGTGAGGCAACCTTCGGAAAGCAGATGAAGGATGGCGCCGAGCTCGCGGTTGCCGACATTAACGCCGCCGGCGGCGTGCTGGGGAAAAAGCTCAAGCTCGAGGTCGGTGACGATGCCTGCGATCCAAAGCAGGCGCGCTCCGTTGCCGAGAAAATGGCTGGCATGAAGGTGCCATTCGTCGCCGGACACTATTGCTCGTCATCGTCGATCCCGGCGTCCGAAGCCTATGCCGAAGGCGGCGTGCTGCAGATCACGCCGGCCTCCACCAACCCGACCTTCACTGAACGCAAGCTGTGGAACACGTTCCGTGTCTGCGGCCGCGACGACCAGCAAGGCGGCGTCGCCGGCGCCTTCATCGCGAAGACCTACAAGGGCAAGAACATCGCGATCCTGCACGACAAGACCACCTATGGAAAAGGTCTCGCCGACGAAACCAAGAAGGCGCTCAATAAAGCGGGCGGAAAAGAAAAGCTTTTTGAGGCGTATACGAAGGGCGACAAAGACTTCAACGCGTTGGTTTCCAAGCTGAAAGCTGCAGCGATCGATGTTGTGTATGTCGGTGGCTACCATCAGGAAGCGGGGCTAATCCTACGGCAGATGCGTGCGCAGGGCCTGAAAGCGCAGATGATCTCCGGCGACGCCATCGCCACCAATGAGTTCTGGTCGATCACCGGCCCCGACGGCGAAGGCATGATGTTCACCTTCGGCGCCGATCCGCGAAAGCGCGCTACCGCAAAAGCCGTGGTCGATAAATTCAAGGCCAAGAACATCGACCCGGAGGGCTATGTTCTCTACACCTATGCCGCGGTGCAGGTGTGGGCGCAGGCTGCAGCACAAGCCAAGACGACCGACCCCAAGAAGGTCGCCGAGACGATCCACAAGGGCAAATGGAATACCGTCCTTGGCCCGATTTCCTATGACGCGAAGGGCGACATCACCGTCATCGACTACGTGTTCTACGTCTGGAAGAACGGAAAATACTCTGAGCTCCAGGGCGGAAGCTGACGAGAACAACTCCGCCAACGCAGAAAAAGGGCCCGCCATTCGGCGGGCCTTCTTTTTTCAGCCGATCTTCCCCAGCACCGGAAAAGTCTCCAGCAGCCACACGCTCATCTGGTTGATGCTGCCAGTCAGGAACGCGATCCCGGTCAAGACCAGCAACGCGCCCATGGCCTGCTCGACACGATGTAGATAATTGCGGAAGCGCGAGAGAAAGGCCGCGAAGGGCTCGATTGCGAAAGCGGCAATAACGAAAGGAATACCGAGCCCCAGCGAGTAGACCGCGAGCAGGCTCGCACCCTTGGTCACCGTCTGCTCCGACGCCGCTACTGCCAGGATGGCGGCGAGAATGGGCCCGATGCACGGCGTCCAACCGAAGGCAAAAGCAAGCCCGATGACGTAGGCGCCCCACAGGCCGACAGGCTTGGCGACGTCCAATCGCTTCTGGCGGTGCAGGAGCGCGATCGGCGTGACGCCGAGGAAATGCAGACCCATGATGATGATGATGATTCCGGCGACGGTGGCGAGCGGACCTGAGTAGGCGCGAATGAGCGAACCGATCACGCTGGCGCTGGCGCCCAGCGCGATAAAGACGGTGGAAAAACCCAGAACGAACAGCACCGCGGCGGTGACTGTTTCGCGTTTGACGCGCTGCTCGACTTCCCTGTCGGCAAATCGCTCAAGCGATGTGCCCGCCAGGAACACAAGATAAGGCGGCACCAGCGGCAGCACGCAGGGAGAGAGAAAGCTGACAAGGCCGGCGATCAATGCCGCCAGGTACGTGACATCGGCATGCATGCGCCCTAGATGCGCCAGCAGGTACGGCAGTGGCAAGTGGCCGCGGCCGGTCTGACTTCGAAGTGATCGAACCGTGAACGGGACGATTGACGGGCCGCTGCAAATCGTCTCCGCTTTCCTTGCAGGAGGCATCTTTGCGAAATTTGATCACCGATATTCCGGGCGTGAGGGTTGGCCATGCGGGCGACGCCAAGCTCGGCTCCGGCGTAACGGCGATCATTTTCGATTCAGCAGTGGTCGCGAGCGTCGACATTCGCGGCGGCGGGCCGGGCACACGCGAGACCGCCCTACTCGACCCGGCGCAGACCGTTGAAGGCATCGATGCCATTGTGCTGTCCGGCGGATCCGCCTTTGGGCTCGATTCCGCGTCCGGTGTGCAAGCGTGGCTGCGCGAGAAGGGCCGCGGGTTTCAAGTTCGCGAGGCGCGTGTTCCGATCGTGCCTGGTGCAATTCTGTTTGATCTGCTGTCGGGCGGCGACAAGAATTGGGGCCGTTTTCCGCCCTATCGGGACCTCGGCTACGAAGCCGCAAAAATTGCAGCTAAGGATTTCGCATTGGGGAGCGTCGGTGCGGGGTTAGGCGCGACAACCGTTAACCTCAAGGGCGGGATCGGATCGGCCAGCGCAAAAACGCGCGGCGGACTGACCGTCGGCGCAATCGCGGCAGCCAACGCAGCCGGCAGCATGACGATCGGAGACGGACCGCATTTTTGGGCTGCGCCTTTCGAACAAGACAAGGAATTCGGCGGCCGCGGCTGGCCGGCGACGTTTCCTCCCGACGCGCTGAAATTCCGCAGCAAGGGCGACCCGGGTGAGAATACGACACTCGTGGTGGTCGCTACGGATGCAAAGCTTACCAAGGCACAGGCAAAACGCCTTGCCGTGATGGCACAAAGCGGCTTGTCGCGCGCAATCTACCCCGTCCACACCCCGCTCGATGGCGATGTGGTATTCGCGACGAGCATGGGTGCAAAACCCTTGCCCGATCCGGTGTTTTCTCTCAGTGAACTCGGGATGCTTGCAGCCAATGTGCTCGCACGCGCAATCGCTCGCGGCATCTACGAAGCCACAACGTTACCATTCAATAGTACAGTGCAATGCTGGCGTGATCGCTTTGCATGACTCTGAACTTCGCGATGGTTTATGCGTTGTCGGATCATGCCATCGAGTGCGGTTGCCGATATCAGATATGACCATGCGCGAGAGCGGCTCGCCGTCAGGTTCGTGACTGGCCGCGTCTATGAATATGTCGATGTTCCGGTCGAGGTCGCGGCGTCTTTTCAGTCCGCGTTTTCTAAGGGCACTTTCTTCAATTCCTATATCCGCGACCGCTACGATTTCCGCGAGATCACGCCGGCGCGCGCTAGTTGAAGCGCTCGGCACGGTACGGCGCCGGATCACAAAACGGTGTTTCGCCGGCTATCATTTCCGCGATGAGCCGGCCAGTCGCGGGGCCGAGCGTCAGGCCCCAATGCGCATGTCCGACGGCCAGCCATAGCCCGGACAGTTTCGGCACGCGGCCAATCACCGGACGGGAGTCGGGCAAGCACGGCCGGCTGCCCATCCAGGTTTTGTCGTCGACCCGTTCGCCGAGCGGAAAAAGCTCGCGCGCCCGAGGCATGATACGGTCAAACTGCACGGGCGAGGGCTGAGCGTCACGCGCGGCGAATTCGGCACCGGTCGTTATGCGGATACCCTGCTCCATCGGCGTGACCAGGTAACCGACGTCGGCGTCGAGCACGGGACGCGCAAGCCCCGCATTACCCTGCGAGCGGAAATGGCGGTGATAACCCCGTTTGACCGCGAGCGGCAGCGTAATGCCTAGCTGCCTGAACAGATCGGACGCCCAGGGACCGAGGGCGATGACGCACTGGCTTGCATCGAGCGCACCTTGGTCTGTCTCTACCCGCCAATTGCTGCCGGAACGGTGCAGCGTCCGCGCATCACCGGTCAGGAAGACGCCGCCGAGCCCGGCAAAACGCGCCGCATAAGCCCGTGTGACGCCGAGTGGGTTGCTGATGCTCGCAGCCTGCGGCCAGAACACCCCGTGCGCGAAGACCGGATTGAGAGACGGTTCGAGCGCCAGGGCCGCGGCCGTATCGAGGGATTGCAGCGGCAACCCGAACTTGGCGGCCAGGTCGAACTCGGGCGCGAGCGACTTGAAGCTCGTTTCGGCGCGGTAAACCTTGAGCCATCCGGTCTTACGCAGATATTTCGTTGCGCCCGCCTCGGCCAGCAGCACCTCATGCTCGGCGACCGCGCGAGAGAATAGCGGGCGGATCAGACGAGCCGTCTCCGCCAGCTTTTCCGGCCGGGAGGCCGCGCGGAATGCCAGCAGCCAGGGGGCGATCTTCGGCAGAAAGGAAACGTGATAGTTGGCTTCGCTCGCGCGTTTGAATGCGATGCGCAACAACGCGCTGACGCTGGACGGAAATGCCGGCGGAAATATCGTATTGCCTTCGATGATCCCCGCATTGCCATAGGACGTCTGTTCGCCGATGCCGGCGCGGTCGACCAGCGCGACGCTAAGCCCGCGCCTCGCGAGATGAAGTGCGATTGAGGTGCCGACGATGCCGGCACCGAGGACCATTGCATCAGTACGTGCCATATCACCTATCCGTGGGCGCCGAGCCGCGCCGCTACCCTTTATATGGATCGTCGGACCCGAAGGCGCTATCAAGGCAGCCCATCCGCCGGAGTTTTCCGCAATGAACTGGTTGAGGCTGCCCGCGGCAGCGCTGGCTTTGGCCGGCCGTCACGGCACGCTGGTGGCGGCAGCATCGATCTTCATCGGCCTATCCGTGCCGCTGCTCTCAAAGGCCTTCAAACCATATCTCGGCGAAGCGATCGTCGTGATGCTGACGCTCGCATTCCTCAGGGTGAACCCGAAGGAGCTCCGCGCCCATTGGACCAGGCCCGGGCTGATTGCCGCAGCGACCATTTGGGTGATGCTGGTTGTGCCTCTGATGCTCTGCGCCGTGTTCGTCCTGTTCGGCATGGACCATCTCGCACCCGGTCTCTACTTCATGCTCGTGCTGCAAATTTCGGCGCCGGGCCTGACGTCATCGCCGGCGCTCGCTGCCGTGCTGGGGCTCGATGTTGCGCTGACCCTTGCCAGCCTGATCGTGTCGACTGCAATCACACCGCTGACCGCGAGCCTGTTCACCTACATCTACCTCGGCACCGCACTCGCCTCACCTGTCGCCTTCGGATTGAAGCTATTGGCGATCATCGCCGGGTGCGCTCTTGGCGCGACTGTTATCCGTCGCATTACCGGCGATGCCTTTATCGAGGCCCAGCGTGAACGCATCGACGGCTTGAGCATGATTGCCATGTCGACATTTGCGATCGCCGCGATGGACGGCGTCGTCGACCACTTTCGTGCCGATCCGCTGCTTGTCGTGGAATTGACCGCTTTGGCTTTTGCTCTCGCGCTCGCCATGATCGCGCTCACCGCTCTTGTCTTCCTGCGCGCGGGCCGGGCCCGCGCGTTCGCCATCGGTCTGATCGCCGGCAACCGCAACATCGGCCTGATGCTGGCAGCCACGGGTTTCGTTGTCCCCGACCTTGCCTGGCTCTATTTCGCGCTGGTCCAGTTTCCGATCTACCTCCTGCCGCATTTGCTGAAACCGTTGGCACGGCGCGTTTCCGCAAAGCGTTAAACAAGCCGGTGCATGGGTGGCGTGCGGCGTTGCCCGTTTGTCCGGCGCGTGTTACCCGAACCTTTCCGGAGGCCGTTATGCGCCCGCTCATCGTCGCGCCGTCCATTCTTTCGGCCGATTTCGCCAGACTCGGCGAGGAAATCCGCACGGTCGAATCCGCCGGCGCGGACTGGATCCACGTCGACGTCATGGACGGGCATTTTGTGCCCAACATCTCAATCGGTCCGGCCGTCGTTCAGGCGATCCGTCCACTCACAAAGAGGACGCTCGACGTCCATCTGATGATCGCGCCTTGCGATCCTTATCTCGATGCTTTCGCGAAAGCGGGCTCCGACATCATAACGGTGCACGTCGAGGCCGGACCTCACGTGCACCGCTCGCTGCAGGCGATCCGTGCGCTCGGCAAGAAAGCGGGTGTCACGATGAACCCCGCGACGCCGGTATCGAGCATTGAACACGTCATCGACCTGGTCGATCTCATTCTCATCATGTCGGTCAACCCCGGGTTTGGGGGCCAGGCTTTCATCCCGGCCGCACTCGACAAGCTGCGCGATGTGCGCACACTCATCGGCGCCCGCCCGATCGACATCGAAGTCGACGGCGGCGTGACGGCGCAGAACGCCGCCGAGGTCGTGCGCGCCGGCGCCAACGTGCTCGTCGCCGGTTCAGCCGTATTCAAGGGTGGTAACTACAAGGCCAATATCGCGGCTATCCGTCACGCCGCAGCGCTCGCGCGCGGGGAAGCGGCGTGAACAAGATCATGTTCATCGTGGCCTTAGGGGCCATGCTATTCATCGGCTGGCTCTATCTCGGCGAAATGAGCGACGTCAGATCGATCAAGGCCGCGGTCACTGCCGCGGCCGACAGCACCGCTGTTGCACTCTCCCAATCAGCCAATCCGGAACGCAACACCGACGCTGATGCCGATGGAATTTTCATAAAGCACATCCAGACCTCGTCCACACTGGAGGACGTCAGCGTCAAACAAAGCGTGGAGCCCATTTCAGCGGGGCGCCTTCGCCAATCGGTTAAAGTCACGGCGCGCGCGCGCACCACGCTGAGCGAATTCTTCAACATGCAAGGAGCGGAGATCGACATCACCGCAACGCATGATTTCGACCGGAAAAAGTAGCATGGCGCCGGCTGCGGGACGGTTTGCCGAAGACCCGCATCGTGCTAGTCCCTACCCGGAGGCCCCGATCGCACGATGATTCCGCGCTATTCCCGCCCTGAGATGACCGCGATCTGGTCTCCGGAAACCAAATTCCGCATCTGGTTTGAAATCGAGGCCCATGCCGCCGACGCGATGGCGGAGCTTGGCACCATTCCCAAAGAGGCCGCCAAAAAGATCTGGGAAAAGGGGAAGCCGGCCAAATTCGACGTTGCGCGGATCGATGCCATCGAGGCCGAGGTCAAACACGACGTCATCGCGTTCCTCACCCACCTTTCCGAAATCGTCGGCCCGGAAGCGCGTTTTGTGCATTCGGGCATGACGTCGTCCGACGTGCTCGACACCTGCCTGAACGTGCAGTTGGTGCGCGCCGCGGACATCCTGATCGCCGATATCGAAGCGCTGCTCGCAGCGCTCAAGCGCCGCGCGTTCGAACACAAGCTCACACCGACGGTCGGGCGCTCGCACGGCATCCACGCAGAGCCCACCACCTTCGGCCTCAAACTGGCTTATGCCTATGCCGAGTTTGCGCGCGCGCGCGATCGGCTGACAGCGGCACGCAAGGAAGTCGCCACTTGCGCGATTTCCGGCGCGGTTGGCACCTTCGCGCAGGTAGACCCGCGCGTCGAAGCGCATGTCGCCAAGGCCATGGGCCTTTCGGTCGAACCGGTGTCCACGCAGATCATCCCGCGCGATCGGCACGCCATGTATTTTGCCACGCTCGGTGTTGTCGCCTCTTCAATCGAGCGACTGGCGACCGAAATCCGCCACCTGCAACGAACCGAGGTTCTCGAGGCCGAGGAATATTTTTCCGAGAAACAAAAAGGCTCCTCGGCGATGCCGCACAAACGCAACCCAGTCCTGTCCGAAAATGTGACCGGACTCGCGCGGATGGTGCGCGCCTATGCACTCCCGGCCATGGAAAACGTGGCGCTCTGGCACGAGCGAGATATTTCGCACTCCTCGGTCGAGCGCATGATCGGTCCGGATGCCACCATAACGTTGGACTTCGCGCTCGCGCGGCTCGCCTCGATCGTCGACAAGCTCATTGTCTACCCGGCCGCAATGCAGAAAAACCTCGACAAACTTGGCGGGTTGATCCACTCGCAGCGCGTGCTGATCGCGCTCACCCAAAAGGGCGTGGCGCGTGAAGACGCCTATCGCCTCGTACAACGCAACGCCATGAAAGTGTGGGCCGGCGAAGGCGATTTCCTGTCGTTTCTCAAGGCGGACAAGGACGTGCGCGCAAGGCTCACGGACAAGGAGCTCGAGGCCAACTTCAACCTCGACCACCATTTCAAGCACGTCGACACCATCTTCAAGCGGGTCTTCGGATCCGGGTGATTTCGTCCGAGATGCCCAAAGCACCCACGATATTGCTGTTCGATTCCGGTCTCGGCGGCCTGACGGTTTTCCAGGAGGTGCGGTCGGCGCGGCCTGATGCAAATTTCATCTATGTCGCCGATGACGCGGGCTTTCCATACGGAAATTTCGACGAGGACCGGTTGATCGAGCGCGTCATCGACATCGCCGGGCGCGCCATTTCGGACAGCAGTCCCGATCTTGTGGTGGTGGCCTGCAACACCGCGTCCACGCTTGCGCTTGGCGAATTACGCGCGCACTTTCGCGTGCCTTTCGTCGGCACGGTCCCCGCGATCAAGCCGGCTTGCTCACAATCGACGACAAAACGGGTTGCCGTGCTCGGCACGCAGGCAACCGTCGGGCGCGAATATACCCATGCACTAATCCGCGAATTCGGTTCCGGGTGCGACGTGCACCTGGTCGGCTCGACACGGCTCGCTGCATGTGCTGAAGCCGAACTCGCCGGCGCCCCCGTTGCCGACGCGGCAATTGCAGGCGAAATAGCGCGCTGCTTCATCGACAAGGACGGCAGGCGCACCGACACCATTGTGCTTGCTTGCACGCACTATCCGCTTCTGCTCGAGCGGTTCCGTGCAAACGCACGCTGGCCGGTCACCTGGCTCGACCCCGCACCGGCCATTGCGCGCCGGGTGATGGACCTGATGCGCACGCGCCCGAACGGGGAATTGCCGGCGTCACCGCGTATCGTTTTCACGTCCGGACGTACGCCCTCGCCCACGCTCGCCGCCTCGCTTGCGCGCTACGGGTTCTAGCCGAAAACATGCGGTTCGATTTCCCAAAATCCACGCCAGATCATTTCGAGCGAGACATAGAGAATGATCGCGAGACCCACATAGGCGATCCATCGGTGCCTGTTCAATAACCGGGCGATAAAGGTCGCGGCAACACCCATCAGGACAATCGACAGGCCAAGCCCGAATATCAACGCATAGGGATGGTCCCGCGCCGCGCCCGCCACTGCGAGCACGTTGTCGAGTGACATCGACACATCGGCAACCACGATCTGCCAGGCGGCCCGCGCAAAGGTCTTTTGCGGAACATGCGCCTCCCCCTTCGTGAGCGCGGCCTCTGTGTCTTCCGGGCCGGGGCCTCGCAAGTCCCGCCACATCTTCCAGCACACCCACAGCAACAGAATGCCGCCGGCAAGCAGCAAGCCGGCAATTTCGAGAAGCTCCACAGCAATCGCCGCGAAGGCCAGGCGCAGCGCCGTTGCCGCGATAATGCCGACAAGGATCGCCTTGCTCCTTTGCGGAGGCGGCAAACCCGCAGCCGCAAGGCCAATCACCACCGCATTGTCGCCGGCGAGCACCAGGTCGATCATGATCACCTGCAGAATCGCGGTAATCGCACCCTGCGGCAGCATGGAGAGGTCAATCATTCACTTTGCTCCGGGGCCCCGACGGGCGGATAAATTCAATAATCGGCTCGATCTCCCCGAGAATAGCCGCTGCACAGCCGACCAATGTAAATGCGCCGGCCATGTCCCAGGCGGCACCCGCATAGGAGGTTCTCCTGCGAAGCGGAAAGATGGCGAGAAGAGCGGCGCAGGCCGCCGCCGAAAGTGCCCACAGGCTGAATACCGGCAGTACGACGGAGTGCGGCAGCACGAGAACGAATATGGCGAGCGCCACCATCAGGACAGCGACGAACGCAAGGCCAGGCGAGCGTGGATCGCGGCCCGGTGGACGCGGTCTGAAGCGAGGGGGCTGAGGGAAACCTGTCAGATACATCGGGCCCACCGAATGACGTAATCAGTCCGACATCGCAGCCACATGGCTGCCAGAGGGGCCCGGCCTGACGCGGTGAACATGATCACCGGAGTCTGGGAATGCAAGAAAAACCGGCTGCGGCGAGATAACCCAGCCCTTTGGGCCGGTTTGACAGACCGTTCCGATGCCCCTAAAACCCGCGCGCCCGGCGATCTTTGAGGTCTGCCGGGCGTTTCGCGACCCGTGGCAAGACCTTGCGCTTTCGAGGCCCTGCCTGTCGGTTCCGGCCCTGCCGGGACAGAGGAGGGCGCGATCCTCAAGCCAACAGCAATGATAATCGAGGACGCGAATGACCAAGCGCATGGAGTCCAAGTACAAGATCGACCGCCGGATGGGCGAGAACATCTGGGGTCGGCCGAAGAGCCCGGTTAACCGGCGCGAATACGGCCCCGGCCAGCACGGCCAGCGCCGCAAGAGCAAACTCTCCGACTACGGTGTGCAGCTCAAGGCCAAGCAGAAGCTGCGCGGCTATTACGGCAACATTTCCGAGCGGCAATTCCGCGGCATTTACCAGGAAGCGCGCCGGCTCAAGGGCGACAGTGGTGCGCACATGATTGGCCTCTTGGAGCGGCGCCTCGATGCGCTGATCTTTCGGGCCAAGTTCGTGCCAACGGTCTTTGCAGCGCGCCAATTCATCAATCACGGCCACATCAAGGTGAACGGCAAGCGCGTCACCATCCCGAGCTACCGGGTGAAAGTTGGCGACGTCGTCGAGGTGAAAGAAAAGTCAAAACAGCTCGCGCTGGTCATGGAAGCGCAGGCGTTGGCCGAGCGTGACGTGCCCGATTACATCGAGGTCGACGCCTCGAAGTTGACGGCGAAGCTCGCTCGCGTGCCACTGATCACGGATGTACCCTATGCGGTGCAGATGGAGCCGCACCTCGTCGTGGAATACTATTCGCGTTAAGCGATCGCAGCAGCGGTCGAGAATCCGACGGCCGGCGCCCCCGCGCCGGCCGTTTTGTTACAGCAAGGATTCAGATCGGGCGAATCACTTGGCACCCCGTGCCAAATCGCCCGTGATTCGCGAGTTATCCCCGATTAAAGCGGCAGTGCACAGGTTATTTTGTGGCCACGTTGCGACAAATCTCTACATTTAGTAGCCGAAAAGCGCTAATAACGACGCGCGGTCCTCGAATCAGTGAGGACATGCCTAGGGAGACTCCGCAATGAAAGGGATCGATACTCTCAAAGAGTGGATCGGGGCGTTGACGGAATTAGCGCTGATGCTCCTGGCATTGGCGATTGTGCTCTCGTTGTTGGTTGGGGCTAATCTTCCGTTCTTCGGCGCCGTGACAGCGAACATCATGGGCTGGGTGAAGGACATGGGCGGCAACGGTCTCGTCGGTCTAATCACACTCGGGATCGTCCTCTGGCTGTTCTCAAATCGGAAAATGGCCTGACCAAGCGTACACTCAGTCTAGACTGAATTGCTGACGCAATCGGGGTGGGGAGCGACGCTCCCCACCCAGTGGTCGTACGTGTCATCATGAGGTTCCGCCATGCGCAAATTCATGGCCAACATGGCCTACGCGAAAGAGCTTCTGTGGGAGTTCGTTGAGCTCGGCTTCGTCGGCATTCTCGCGATCATGCTGATCTACCTGATCCTCGGACAAGGCTCCGGGGGCTTTGTTCTGTCGGTCGCTGACAATGTGACGAAGTTCGCAAGCTCCGTCCCGACGCCGAGCTTGGTCGGCCTGGCGCTCGTCCTGGGCGTCATCTATCTGCTGATGAACCGGCTGAAATAGTTCGCGGAAAACACGCGTCAGTGCCCGCCTCATGCAAGTGGCGGGCCGTGTTGCTTTGGCGTAGAAGGCAATCGGCCTCCGTCATTGCTTGTGCCTGTAAATGCCGACACTCGATCGCCGCACGTTTCTCGCCGCAGCCGCTGCGGGTTTTGCCACGCGTGCCCTGCCCGCTCTTGCAGCCACCCCCTACGCGTTCAGGCACGGCGCCTTTGACGTTACCGTCGCGAGCGACGGCCACCTCGTATTGCCAACGAGCTTTCTCGCGCCCGACGCGCCGCCGCCCGAACGCGAAGTCATCCTTAAGGCGGGCGGCCAGACCCGCGAGCAGTACAATTCACCGACCAACATCACGCTGATCCGCGCAGGCAATGACCTGATCCTCGTTGACATGGGGTCGGGCGACCGTTTCATGCCGACGGCCGGAAAGCTGTGGGACAACCTCAAGGCGGCGGGCATCGACAAGGCGAGGATCACAAAGGTGGTTTTCACCCACGGGCATCCCGATCATCTTTGGGGAGCCGTCGACGAGCTGGACGACCTGGTGACTCCCGATGCGGCCTTTTACGTCGCCGCCACGGAATGGGATTTCTGGTCCGGCGAAAACGCAACACGCGGGCTGCCGGCCGAACGCGCGGGTTTCGTCACGGGCGCCCGGCGCAACTACGCGGCCATCAAAGGCAAGGTAAAAATGATCAAGGCCGGCGACGAAATTGTCTCCGGCCTGCGCATCATCGACACGCCCGGGCACACGCAAGGCCACGTATCCATTGAGCTTGCCGGCGGCGACGGGCTGATTGTGGGCGGCGACGTGCTCACCCACCCGCTGATCTCATTCCAGCATCCGGAATGGAAACCGATTGCGGACCACGTGCCGGATCAGGCGGTTGTCACAAGGCGCAAGCTGCTCGACCGGCTCGCCGCCGATCGCTCAAAACTGATCGGCTTCCACTTGCCTTATCCCGGCGTGGGAACGGTCGAGCGCAAGGACAGTTCCTATCGCTTCGTCGCGTCCGCTTAGGAGACGCGTCAGGCGGTCTGGCGGACAGGCACGCCTTTCTCTTTCAACGCCTGCTGCAGTTCGCCGGCCTGAAACATTTCGCGGATGATGTCGCAGCCGCCGACAAACTCGCCCTTCACGTAAAGCTGCGGCAGCGTCGGCCAGTTGGAATAGGCCTTGATGGCGTTCCTGATTTCGTCGGATTCAAGAACGTTGATGCCTTTGTAGGCCACCCCGAGATGGTCGAGGATTTGCACGACCTGGCCGGAAAATCCGCACATCGGAAATTGTGGCGTGCCTTTCATGAACAGCACCACATCGTTTCCTTTGACTTCATTATCGATGAATTGCTCGATTGCCATGGAATTTGTCCTGTTGGGCGGCATGCGCCCCCGTGATCATCGATATATGTACCAAAAAAGTTACCGCCAACCCAAGAGCATCGACCGAATTTACCGGCTTTTCGGGGCATAAAATGTGCCCTCGACCTCGAAAATATCGTCCTGGTTCAGTCGGCTGACCTCAACAATCGTGCGCGGTGGATACGGGCCGCCGCCCCATAACACCTCCTGAACCTTGTTTACCAGCGGACGCAGCCTGCTCATGTCGGTGACGAAAACCGTGAGGCGAACACAATCGGCGAGGCTTGCGCCTTCCGACCCAGCGATCAGCTTCATATTCATAAACGCCTGGCGAATGCGCGCCTCGTCACCGTCGACGAGTTTATTATCGAGAGGATTGATGCCGCGCATGCCGGCAATGAATACAAAATCGCCCGCGCGGGCGCCGAGACCCCAGGTGCCGGTTGGCTCGATTGCACCTTTGGGCGCAAGCACAGAGACGCGGCTTGTCACGGCGTGCCGGTCTGCAAAGCGAGCGCATGCAGCACGCCGCCCATCTGCCCCTTGAGTGCCTCGTAGACCAGTTGATGCTGCTGCACGCGCGACTTGCCCTTGAACGATGGAGCGATGACGGTCGCGGCATAGTGGTCGCCATCACCCGCGAGATCCCGAATCGTGACCTCCGCATCAGGAATGTGCGCCTTTATCAGGCGCTCGATTTCGACGGCGTCCATGGCCATCGGCAGGTCCTCGCAAACCTCACAGCTCTCCGGCCATGTAAGCCGGAAGCCATGATTCAAAACGTTCCCGCAGAATCGTGACTAGGATGGGACGCTCGCCCTCAAGCGTCAACGTGTCGCCACCCGTTCTCCCGATTGCCCACACCGGCACGTTTACAGCCCTTGCCCGCGTCAGCACGTCAGCCGTCTTGTCCGCGGGCACCGTGACAAGATAGCGCGCCTGGTCCTCGCCAAACCAATGGGCATGGGCGGGAATATCCGATGGAGCAGCGTCGAGCCTCGCCCCGATCCCGGAGGCCATCGCCATTTCGGCGAGCCCGACAAGAAGGCCGCCGTCGGAAAGGTCGTGCGCCGACGTCGCTGCCCCGTCGAGGATCAACGCGCGGACAAAGTCCCCATTCTCGCGCTCCTCGGTGAGATCAACCGGCGGTGGCGCGCCCTCTTCCTGGCCGCACAGCTCACGCAAATACATTGATTGGCCGAGCCAACCTGTCGTCTCGCCGACCAGGATGATCGTCTCGTCAGCACGCTTGAAGGCCAGCGTCGCCGACTTTGCAAAGTCTTCGATGAGACCGACCCCGCCGATCGACGGCGTCGGCAAAATCGCGCGGCCATTGGTCTCGTTGTAGAGCGACACGTTGCCGGACACGACCGGAAATTCGAGCGCCTTGCATGCCTCCGCAATGCCGCGGATGCAGCCCACGAACTGACCCATGATCTCGGGCCGCTCGGGATTGCCGAAATTCAAATTATCGGTGATGGCGAGCGGCTTAGCGCCGACAGCGGTCAGGTTTCGCCAGCATTCCGCCACTGCCTGCTTACCGCCCTCGAACGGATCGGCCTCGCAATAGCGCGGCGTCACATCGGTGGTGAGCGCGAGACCCTTCGGCCCCTCTTCGATGCGCACCACCGCGGCGTCGCCGCCCGGACGCTGGACGGTATTGCCGAGAATGACGTGGTCGTACTGCTCCCACACCCACCGCTTGGAGCAGAGATCGGGAGCAGCGAGCAATCTTTCGAGCGCCTCAATTGCGTCGACCGGGGCCGGCACGCTTTCGGCATCGACCGCAGCCGGCTTCGCCGCACTGACGAATGGACGCTTGTACTCCGGAGCCTGGTCGCCAAGCTCCTTGATCGGCAGATCGGCCATCACGTCGCCGCCGTGACGCACGATGAAACGCTTCGACGGCGTCGTTTCACCGACCACCGCAAAATCCAAACCCCATTTGCGGAAAATTGCCTCGGCCTCTTTCTCCTTCTCCGGCTTGAGCACCATGAGCATGCGCTCCTGGCTCTCGGAGAGCATCATTTCGTACGCGCTCATGCCCTCTTCACGGCAAGGCACCCTGTCGAGGTCGAGCGTGACACCGAGATCGCCCTTGGCGCCCATTTCCACCGCCGAGCAGGTCAGGCCGGCGGCGCCCATATCCTGAATGGCAATGACGCATCCCTTCTGCATGATCTCAAGACAGGCCTCGAGTAGCAGCTTTTCCGAGAACGGATCGCCGACCTGAACGGTCGGGCGCTTGCCTTCCGAATCTTCATCGAACTCCGCCGACGCCATCGACGCGCCGTGAATTCCATCACGCCCCGTTTTCGAGCCAAGATAGACGATCGGCATGCCGATGCCCGAGGCGGCGGCGTAGAAAATCTGGTCCTTGCGCGCGATTCCGACCGCCATGGCGTTGACCAGGCAATTGCCGTCATAGCGCGAATGAAAGCGCACCGAGCCGCCGACCGTCGGAACACCAAATGAGTTGCCGTAGCCGCCAATCCCCGCCACCACGCCTGACACCAGATGACGCGTCTTCGGATGCGATGGCGCGCCGAATGACAGCGCGTTCAGGCAAGCAATTGGACGCGCGCCCATGGTGAAGACATCGCGCAGGATGCCGCCGACCCCCGTCGCCGCCCCTTGATAAGGCTCGATATAGCTCGGGTGATTGTGGCTCTCCATCTTGAACACGCACGCAAGCCCATCGCCGATGTCGATGACACCGGCATTTTCGCCGGGCCCCTGGATGACCCGAGGACCTTTGGTCGGCAGCGTGCGCAGATGGACCTTCGAAGACTTGTACGAGCAGTGCTCGTTCCACATGGCCGAGAAAATGCCGAGCTCGGTGAGCGACGGCTCGCGGCCGATGAGCTTCAGGATCCGGTCGTATTCGTCCGGCTTGAGGCCGTGCTCGGCAACAAGTTCGGGAGTAATGCGGACGTCGTTCGGGATCACGATTACGCCGCGCGCTCCAATACCTCGGCCAGTCCGGCAAATAACCCGCGCCCGTCAGTCGGTCCGATCGCGGCTTCGACGTGATTTTCGGGATGCGGCATCATACCGAATACATTGCCGCGCTCGTTCAGGATGCCGGCAATCGCGTTGATGGCGCCGTTGTGGTTCCAGTTCGGGTCGATCGTGCCGTCCGGCGATGAATACCGGAACAGCACGCGCCCCTCGCCTTCCAGCCGCGCAATGGTTTCACCGTCGGCGATATAATTGCCTTCGCCATGCGCAACCGGCACGCGAACGACCTGGCCGGCATTGTAGCCGCGCGTGAATGGCGTGTCGGAGCGCTCGACGCGCAGATAAACGTCGTGGCATATGAAGCGCAGGTTTCCATTGCGCATCAGGACGCCTGGCAGCAGGCCAGCCTCACACAGGATCTGGAAGCCGTTGCAGACGCCAAGCACCAGTCCGCCGCTCGCGGCATGGGCGCGTACTGCGTTCATGATCGGGCTGCGCGCCGCGATCGCTCCACAACGCAGGTAATCGCCATAGGAAAATCCGCCCGGGATCACCACCAGATCGGTCCCGGCCGGGAGTTCCGTGTCGGCGTGCCACACGCTGGCCGGCTCTCGTCCAGAGATCAGGCGCAACGTACGCGCCATGTCACGCTCGCGGTTGATGCCAGGAAAAACGAGAACCGCGGCTTTCATCCGAGCACGTCCACTTTGTAGTTTTCGATCACCGTATTTGCGAGCAGCTTGTCGGCAGCCTGCTTGAGCAGGGCCTCGGCCTTGGCGCGGTCGCCATCATCAATTTCAATGTCGAAGACCTTGCCCTGGCGCACGCTGGAGACGCCCGCAAGACCCAGCGAGCGCAGCGCACCTTCAATCGCCTTGCCCTGGGGGTCGAGAATTCCGGACTTCAGGGTGACGGTAACGCGGGCTTTCATAGCGGTTTTTCAGGCGATTCCGGGCTTGATGACCTGACCTAGCATCCGCCACCGGTCACCTCAACCATGCGGACGAACCCTACACAGGTCATCGTGCCCACAGCGTTTTTCAAGGCGGATTGCTGTGGAATTCGGCCGCACCTACTGCCCGGCGCCACGAAGCTCCTGCGCCATGGCGGGCAGCCGCTGCCTTTGAAGCTTCCCGTTCGCATTGCGAGGAAGCGAGGGGACGCTGATGAACCGCACGGGCACGTGGGTCTGGGAAAGCCTCTCCCGGCAGTGCTTATGCAGCGCGTCTGTGTCGAGTGCATCACCATGCACGATGAACGACCACACCTCTTCAACACCCACGTCATTTGCCATTGAAAAGGCTCCGACTTCGCGGATGCCTCTAAATGCGGCAACGGCATCCTCGATGAGCTGAGGACTGACCTTGTCGCCGCCGAGGTTGAGAACCTCCTTTTTCCGCCCGGTGATGACCAGCATTCTGTCCTGAGTGAGGTAGCCGATATCGCCCGTATCGAAATGCCCGTCGCGGAATACAGTTTCGCTCTGGCCGCTCGTATCGAGGTAGCCGGTGACGCTGACTGGCGTCCTGACAAGCACCACGCCCTCGTGACCGGACGGCAGCGGCGCCCCCGCCTCATCGACAATGCGTACGGAGACATCCGGCGCGACATGGCCAACGGCCCCCACAATACCGGTGAGAGCATGGGCCAGCGCAGACGAAACGGTCGATGTCTCGGTCGTTCCGTAATAGGAGATCAGGTTGGAGCACAGCCTCGCGCGCACCCGCTCGGACAGTGAACTGTGCAACGGACTTCCGGCGGCGATAATGACCTCGAAGCCCGAGCGAAATGCAGGATTGGCGTCGTAAAATTTCAGAAAACCGCTGAGACCACCCGGCGAAGCGATCAGCCCCTGCACCTTGCAGAGCTCGAATGTCTGCAATGTATCCATCGGCGAGGCGCCTGGAAAAAACATGGTGCCGCCGCGTGACAGCACGTAGAGGATATGCCGGAAGCCTCCGCTCGAGCCGAACCCGTAGTCGCTGAAAAACCGTGAGCACTCGGGAAAAATCCTTCCGAACAAATGATTGTAACGCGCGAGCCGTGCCAACTGATTGTTGTGGGTGAATCCGACCACCTTCGGCTCGCCGATGGAGCCCGACGTTAGCGCGATACGGCAGATGTCATTGCCGGCGCCCCGATAGACATGGCGTTCGTCGACGGGGATGCCATCGCCCGAGATCCACGCAAAATCGGCAGCAAGAATTTTCGCGTTCTTTCCGTTGGCATACGACCTAGGGGTGTCTGTGATGATGAAATCGCACGGAAGATGGCCCGGTAATGCTCCGCTGAGCGAGACGGTCGCAACACCGATATACATCAAGCCTAGCGCAAGAGACGTGTGGAATATGTGATCCTTCACTTGGAGGATAACGACGTCGCCAGGTGAAATACCGGCGCTTATGGCTCTGCGCCCGACGTTGTGAATGAATCGCGCCAGTCTCGCATAGCTGACGACGCCCATCGCTGTGCCTGGCGCGCACATGGCCGGTGCGGGCGGATCGTGTTTCGCCTGAAAAAGAATCGGCTCGACGACGTTCATGTGAGTTCCTGCTCACGAAGCTCGGCGTCCCCAACGTTGCCGATACGCCACATACGTCGTGGAAAGAGCGCGCGCGTCGTCCTCCCGGACGACGCGCATCGAAAAAACGCATGGCAAGCAAGACCACCGGCATTCGGTGGAAGAGGGGTTGAATTATGAAGAAATATTTTCTGGCGACGGTATCGCTTCTGGCGCTGTCGACTGCGAGTCATGCATCAGATCTTCCAGCGAAGGCGAGCCCCTATGCGCCGGTTGAAACGCCAATTTGGACTGGTCTGTACCTAGGCATACAAGGTGGCGTCGCGCGGCATGACGCGACCATCGATGATCACTGTTTTACGGTCTGCGCGACTTACGAGCGATCCAAAACGGGGGGTGCGTTTGGCGCGCTCATTGGATACAACTTGCAGCAAGGCAGTTTTGTTTATGGCCTCGAAGGCGATTGGAATTGGTTAGGGTCAAAAATCAACGACACATTCAATGTGCCTTTAATCAGACTTCGAATGACCTCAAGTGGTTAGCTACCGTCAGAGGCCGCGCCGGTCTGGCGGTCGATGCCACCCTGGTGTACTTCACCGGGGGTGTGGCTTTCGGCCATGTAAAAAATAGCATTGCCGCGTTGAATTTCGACGGAAGCACGTCCGGCTCATTCTCCGAAAGCAAAACAAGAACCGGATGGACGGCGGGTTTCGGTGTGGAACACATATTTTCGCGGCATTGGACTGCACGAGCAGAATTCCGTTACGTCGATCTGGGAAGGTCTGGAGGAATCGGTTGCACAACAGGAACATCCACGTTTTGCTCTGATTTCAACTACCGTAGCGATTTCAGCAATACGCTGATGATGGGATTGGTCGGACTAAATTATAAATTCTGACCGCCAACATGATCACAGAAATGCCGATGGCCGGGTCATGCCCGGCCATCTTTCATTTTCGAAAACACCTGAATTTTTCGAACTCAGCCCTTCACCAGCACCGGTCCGGTGCCTTGCGGGCGCTCGCCCTCGCTCATGATGCCAAGGCGTTTGGCGACTTCGGTGTAGGCCTCGACCAAGCCGCCGAGATCGCGGCGGAAACGGTCCTTGTCGAGCTTGTCGTTGGTCTTGATGTCCCACAGCCTGCAGCTGTCGGGAGAAATCTCGTCGGCCACGACGATGCGCATCACATCATTTTCCCACAGCCGGCCCGTTTCCATCTTGAAGTCGACGAGTCGGATGCCGACGCCGAGGAAAAGCCCTGACAGGAAGTCGTTGACGCGGATGGCGAGCGCCATGATGTCGTCGATCTCCTGCGGCGAAGCCCAGCCGAAGGCGGTGATGTGCTCTTCCGATACCATCGGATCGTTGAGCTTATCGTTCTTGTAATAGAACTCGATGATCGAGCGCGGCAGCTGGGTGCCCTCCTCGATGCCGAGGCGCTGCGCCAGGGAACCGGCCGCGACATTTCGCACCACGACCTCGAGCGGGATGATCTCAACCTCCCGAATCAACTGCTCGCGCATGTTGAGGCGGCGGATGAAGTGTGTCGGCACCCCGATATCGTTGAGGTGCTGGAACACATATTCCGAGATTCGATTGTTCAGCACGCCCTTGCCCTCGATCACCTCATGCTTTTTGGCATTGAAGGCGGTCGCGTCGTCCTTGAAGTGCTGAATCAGCGTTCCAGGCTCCGGGCCTTCATACAGGACCTTCGCCTTGCCCTCGTAAATGCGGCGACGGCGGCTCATGGGCGTGTACCGTGGTTTGTGAAAGTCCATCGGATTGCCGTGGCTCCTTGTTGTGCGACTTTGCAAGATCCGCGGCTGCGGGACCGGACTGGAAGTACTGGCCCAATTCTGGTCTTGGCCAGCGGTCCGGGCACAGAGGCAACCTAGCCGATCGGTCCGGGCAGCACAATCACGGCACGCCCACGTTTTCCACTCCGTATTTTCGCCGCAAAAGCGCGGCCCGATGTTGCCTTGACGGTCTGTGGACGATATGCAAGGCCGGACTCAATTGCATGTGCATGCAATTTTACCGATGCAGTACGAGGGGCGGCATGACGACATTCGACAAGCGCGAGGAAGGTTTCGAAAAGCAGTTCGCGCATGACGAGGAACTCCGCTTCAAGGCGATGGCCCGCCGCAACAAGATGCTCGGGCTCTGGGCGGCGGGCGTTCTCGGCAAAAGCGGCGCGGACGCCGAAGCCTATGCGAAGGAAGTCGTGCTGGCCGACTTCGAAGAGGCCGGCGACAATGACGTCTTGCGCAAGGTTTCAAAAGACCTGCAGCCCAAAGGCGTCACTGAGCAGCAAGTCCGTGCGCAAATGACCGAATTGCTCACGCAAGCCGTCGAGCAGATCAAAAAGAGCGGCTGACGTGCCGGCTTTTGCCCTCGCCCGGCGCCTGCGCGCGGGGGAAACGGTCTACGCCGCCTGGTGCATGATGGGCTCGCCCATCGTTGCGGAGACGATCGCGCGCGAGGGTTTCTCCGCTGTCGTGCTCGATGCGCAGCACGGGTTGTGGGACACCGCCTCGATCATCAGCGGCATCGGCGCTGTCAGCCATGCCGAAGCGACCCCCGTTGTCCGCATACCGCTCAACGATTTCGCATTGGTGTCACGCGCACTGGATTTCGGCGCTGAAGCGATCATCGCGCCGATGATCAACGACGCCGACGACGCGCGCCGCTTCGCGGCGGCGGCGAAATATCCTCCTTCCGGCGAGCGCAGCTGGGGTCCGCTGCGCGCGATGGCGCTGCAGGCGCCGCGCACCGCGCCGGCGGATTACCTGCGCGAAGCGAACGAGGGCACGTTGACATTGGCAATGATCGAGACCGCGACAGCGCTCGGCAATGTCGACAAGATCGCTGCGACGCCGGGCATCGATGGGATGTTCGTCGGCCCTTACGATCTTGCGACGGCACTGAGCGGCGGGAAAGCGCAGGACACGCAGGCCCCGCAGGTCGAGCAGGCTATCGACAAGATCTGCGCCGCTGCGAAAGCCGCCGGAAAGATCCCTGGCATCTATTGCCGGGACGCCGAAAGCGCCGTGGCGATGACAAAGCGCGGCTTCCGTTTCGTCGTGGCGGGCAATGATCACACAACCCTGCGCGCGGCCACCGTTGCGCAATTAAAGGCGCTGAAAAGCTGACTACGGCCCGACCAGGTCGTGAAGCTGATCGAGAACTTTACCGGCATCCTTTTCGACCTCCGAGGCCTTCACCTCGCAGACATTGTAGCCGCGCTGCGTCAGATAGACACGCCGTTCGGCCCTGGTCCGCGCCGCGTCGGCGGTTTCCTTGACCGGCACCAGATCGATCACGCACTTGAGCGGAAACGACACGAAATCCGTGATGTGCGGGCCAATCGGGACCTGGCGCTTGAACCCGCGGCCAGCGAAACGCCGGTCGTTCACAAGCGCCTGCCACAACACCCGCTCGGCCTCGGTCGGATTCCTGCGCAGAAGTCGCGCCAGCCCGCGCACCGGTCCGCGCTCGCCCGGCACGCGGCCGCCGCTGTGCTCCGCCAGAAGATCGCGCAGTTTCTGAGCCTCCACCGGATCGAGCACGCCGC